>ERZ1643251.604-NODE-604-length-49253-cov-18.335379_pt1 | contig 49253 bp, 49 predicted proteins | sample MGYA00579261_ERZ1643251 | MGnify/ENA primary metagenome ERZ1643251 (study PRJEB29033, sample SAMEA4952267) | chicken gut metagenome | biome: Broiler Chicken; feature: Gastrointestinal Tract; material: Caecum | place: Ireland | collected 2018 | study: Broiler... | reverse complement strand
GCAGCGAATGAAGTTATGAATGGAGATTTTTTTTAGAATATGATGAAAAATATAGGGAAAAAGAAGAATAAGTACCGACTGCTTTGATGAAAGAAAGACAAACAAGGATAGCTCGGAGTTTATAGTCAGTAACTTTTTTTTATTTTTCTTAAATAAAAGAGAGGTAAACGATGTAAACGGAAGCTTAGGAATAAGAAGATGGGTTTAAGATAAAAATTAAAATAACTTTTGTCTTTAGATTGTGTTTTAGGTAAGCTATAAGTTTACTATAGAAACACCAGTCAGCTTTTTTATTTGTTTCTTTTATTCTAGTAGTTGATTGTTTATGTAAAGGTTTTGAAGAATTGGTTTGAAATCTAGCTTTTTTAATCTAAATCACTTTTGTCTTAGCCTTTTTGGAAACAGTGTGATGTAGTCAATTGACTCAAACTGGTAATGCCCTATAATAGCAATGTACCTGATAAAAAATTAGAGATATGGTAAAATAAGAGCAATTATTATGAAAGTGGGAGTTGAACTTTTATGCGTTGTCCTGCATGTACATATAATGGATCAAAAGTTTTGGATTCTAGACCAGTTGACGATAATCGCTCGATTCGTAGAAGGCGCGAATGCGAACAATGCGGTACAAGATTTACAACGTTTGAAAAAATTGAAGAAATTCCGTTAATCGTTGTAAAGAAAGAAGGAATTCGTGAAGAATTTAATAAGGATAAAATTTTGCGTGGATTGATTCGTGCGTGTGAAAAAAGACCTGTATCTCTGATGCGACTGGAAGAAGTGGCAACGCATATAGAAAAAATTTTGCGAAGTGGCGGTGTTTCTGAAATATCATCTGAAACCATTGGTGAGATGGTAATGGATGAATTATCGAAAATTGATGAGGTTGCCTATGTTCGATTTGCCTCTGTTTATCGACAATTTAAAGATATTAATGTATTTTTAGATGAACTTCGTGAATTGATCCATAAAGAAAATCATGAGAAATGAGATGAAAAGCTGTGGAAAAGCTATTGGCAATTGATACATATGAAATATATGGATCGGCATACTTTACATCGGTGGATCAATCTGTTTTATCTATGCTTTATCAACCGATTATTGGTAAAGAAGCGTATAGTTTGTTTATGACTTTATGGGCGCAGTGGTCATTAACAAAGCATGAAAAAATTTTGTTACAACATCATCATTTGCTGTTAACGAGTCAAGCATCTTTACAGTCTTTTCAAGCTGCCCGAAAAAGATTGGAAGGGATTGGTTTGCTCCAAAGTTTAGTAAAAAAAACAGAGGATGATGGTCATCACTACATTTATTGTTTGCAGCGTCCACTTGTTCCAGTTGATTTTTTCCAAGATAGCATTTTAAGCGTCATGTTGTATGAACGTTTGGGGAAAAGAATATATATAGAGCGAAAACGCTGGTTTGGTTTACATGAGCAAGCAAAACCGGAAATTGGATTTACAGATGTTACTGTGCCTTTTAATGATGTGTTTTTAACTGGTGAAAAAATATTTTCACATATGAAAGAATTAAAAGATGATGCTGTAGTTAAACCGTCTTCTGAAATAGCTGGACAATTAAAAGTAATCAATCGTTCTTTTGATTTTGAATTATTTTTGGAAGGTTTATCTGGTGCGTTTACCTCTAGAGAGATCTTTACACAAGCAATGCGGAATTTAATTGTTAAGTTGGCGTATATTTATGATTTGAATATTTTTCAGATGCAAAGAGTAGTTCTTGATGCTTTAGATGAAAATGGACAATTGTTGGAGGAAAGATTAAGAAAGAGTGCACAGAAAGCTTATCAGGCATTTACAGGCAATCAAGTGCCTAAGTTGTATTCGATGATAGAAACCAATGAGGTAAATTTACAAAAATCTCCACAGCCACAGCCACAGTCAAAAGAAGAAATGTTACAGCTTTATTTGGAGCAGGTTTCACCGGTACAGTTTTTAACAGATTTTGCAAACGGTGCAAAGCCTTCTACTGGAGATTTGAAAATTGTAGAGCAGATTATGCTTGAACAAAAATTGCCAATTGGTGTAATCAATGTTCTTTTATACTATACATTATTAAAAACCAATATGAAACTCTCATTTCCATATGTTTCGAAAATTGCAGCGCATTGGTCCAGAAAAGGAATCCAGACAGCAAAAGAAGCAATGGATTTTGCTAAAGCTGAGCAATGGACAGAAAAACAGAAACAAGTACAGGCACCATCAAAACCCAAAAACACACGAAAAGTTTCACGAAAAGAAGTAGTACCTACATGGATGAAAGCAGATGAAGAACAAGGTTCAAAAGAATCTTTGTCTCAAAAGGAAATGCAGAAGCTGGAAGAAAGAAGAAAAAAAATTGAAGCTTGGTTAGCATCTGACGCGAAAATAAAAAAAGAGGAGAATTAAAAAATGAAGCCGATTCAAGTTTCCTTAAACAATTTCATTACGCAAACTCAATTGAATGAAACATATAGGCAGTTACAAAAAGAAGTGTTGGGTCAATCGGAAATTTCCTCTTTTATTCAAGAAAATCAATTGTCAGAGACCGTAGTTAATCGAAATCTTTCAACTTTCTATGAGTATATAACACAGGTTACACAATGTACATGTTGTCCAGGACTGCTTGATTGTCCAAATGTCGTAAAAGGGTATACTCCGAAATTGACTTGGCAGTATGGGCAAGTTCAGCTTGTGTATGATATTTGTGATCAAAAGCAGATGGATATTCAACAAACCAAATTAAAGAAGTTGGTTAAAAGTATGTATATTCCGCAAGAAGTGTTGATGGCAAAAAGAAATGAATTGTATTTGAATGATGCATCACGTATTTTGGTAGTGGAGAAAATTCAAGATATCCTTCAAAAAGCAGCAAATCATGAAAAATATAAAGGGCTTTATTTATCTGGAAGTTTTGGTATTGGAAAAACTTTTATTTTAGGTATGCTTGCTGGTCAGCTTGCAGAAATTGGACAAGCTACTTTGTTGGTTTATTTTCCAGAATTTGTTCGTGAAATGAAAAGTTCTATTTCTGATCAGACACTGGAAGGTAAGCTTACGGTTGTCAAATCCGCACCAGTTCTTATGTTGGATGATATTGGAGCAGAATCGGTTTCGAGCTTTACACGTGATGAGATACTGGGTGCAATTTTACAATATCGTATGCTAGAAAAAATGCCAACCTTTTTTACATCGAATTTTAATTTGGCAGAGATGGAGGTGCATTTGACAACTTCACAGTATGGAGATGAAGAGCGTGTCAAAGCAAAGCGGATTATAGAACGGATCCGTGTTTTAGCTGATCCAATTGAAATGGCTGGAGAAAATTTAAGAAACTAAATTAGAATCATTCTAACTTGATTTTTCATTTGGATTCTGTATAATGAATTATGATATGGAAAATGAATTTTGAGAATATGGGTTTTTGAAATTTGCTTCATTAGAGAAGGAGGTCTTGGCTGAAAGCCTCCGAGGTCATTTCAGAAGCTTACCAACTCAAAAAAATCGACTATAAAGTCGACGGACAAGCCGTTATTTTGTAATGAGTGCCTGATTTGAATCAATCGGGAATAAGGGTGGAACCACGTGCATACGTCCCTTCTATGTAGAGAAAATTATAGAAGCGGTGTATGCTTTTTTTTATAAAAAATCATGAGAAAAGGAGTATCAGTAAATATGTCTGAATTGATTACAATTACATTCCCAGACGGAAATGTAAAACAGTATCCGAAGGGAATCAATGCGGAAAAAATTGCAGAAGAAATCAGTCCAAGTTTAAAGAGAAAAACAATAGCAGTGAAATTGGATGACCAGTGGTTGGATGTGTATACTCCAATTGAAAATGATGGGCGCCTTGTATTAATAACAGAAGGTTCTGCAGAAGGTCTGGAAGTGATTCGTCATTCCAGTGCACATTTATTGGCACAAGCTGTAAAACGGTTGTATCCGCAAGCTCTGTTTGGCATCGGACCAGTTATTGAAAACGGATTTTATTATGACATTGATTTGGATATTTCGTTAACCCCAGAGGACTTAGTCACCATTGAGAAAGAAATGAATAAAATTATAAAAGAAAATCATGCTGTTCGTCGTTTGGAGGTCTCTAGAGAGGAAGCGTTGGAAAGATTTTCAGATGATTGGCTGAAGCTGGAGTTGATTCGCGACCTACCAGAGGATGCGGTTATTTCGGTTTACACACAAGGAGAATTTTATGATCTTTGTCGTGGTGTACATGTTCCTTCAACTGGAAAAATTAAAGCTGTTAAGCTGCAATCTATTGCAGGTGCATATTGGCGTGGGAATTCAGATAATAAAATGTTGCAGCGAATCTACGGTACAGCATTTTATAACAAAGAAGATCTAAAAGCGCATCTGCATATGTTAGAGGAAGCAAAAAAACGAGATCATCGAAAATTGGGTAAAGAATTGGGGCTATTTACTTTGATGGAAGAAGGACCCGGATTTCCGTTTTTCTTACCAAAAGGGATGATTTTACGCAATGAATTGGAAAAATATTGGAGAAAGATTCATGAAGCAGCAGGATATGATGAAATTCGTACACCGATTATGCTGAATAAAAAGTTATGGGAAACTTCCGGTCATTGGTATCATTACCGAGAAAATATGTATACCTCAGTTATTGATGAGCAAGAGTTTGCAATCAAACCAATGAATTGTCCAGGTTCCATTTTGGTGTATAAACATGATCTCCATTCTTATAAAGAGCTTCCACTGCGTTACGGGGAATTGGGCTTGGTGCACCGGCATGAGTATAGTGGAGCATTGCATGGTCTGATGCGTGTTCGTAACTTTACACAAGATGATGCACATATTTTTATGACAAAAGATCAGATTAAAGATGAAATTATTGATTTGATTCAATTGACAGATGGTTTTTATAAAACCTTTGGATTTGAATATTCTGTGGAGCTCTCTACACGTCCAGAGGATTCGATGGGAAGTGATGAAGATTGGGAAACGGCAGAATCTGCATTGGCAGAAGCACTGCAAGATGCCGGATTGGATTTTGAAATTAACGAAGGGGACGGAGCATTTTATGGTCCGAAAATTGATTTTAAATTGCGTGATTCCATAGGACGAACATGGCAGTGCGGAACCATTCAGTTGGATTTCCAATTGCCAGAGCGTTTTGATATTACATATATTGGTTCAGATGGTGAAAAACATCGTCCAGTTATGTTACATCGTGTGGTGTTTGGAAGTATTGAGCGATTTATTGGTATTTTGATTGAGCATTATGCTGGAGCGTTTCCAGTGTGGTTGGCACCGATACAAGTCATAGTGATTCCAGTGTCTAAAGAAGCGCATTTATCCTATACATTGGATGTTCAAAATCAACTGAAGGCTGCTGGAATTCGAGTAACCCTCGATGACCGGGATGAAAAGGTTGGATATAAAATTCGTGAAGCGCAGATGAAAAAAATTCCATATATGTTGGTATTGGGAGATGCGGAAAAAGAAAAACATCAGGTGAATGTTAGAAAATACAGTGAACAAAAATCAGAAAGCGTTGATGTTCATGTATTTATCGAATCTGTGAAGGAACAAATTCAAAAGATGAGTTAATGGTTTGAATGGGAAAATGATTGACTGCTGTTATTTTTTATATGTCCATTCTAAAGAGCCATTTTATTATTGTTTCTAGTTGAATGTAAAAAAATTGTCATACAAGTGATCTTTTTTATATACAAATTCAATGTACAATATCCAAGAAAAAATATTTAATGAACAACAGTGATGGAACGGGTATAGATAAATACATTATTATGCATATACCTGTTCCAGTTCAAAAACATTGGGTGAGTTTATGAATGAATTAAAGTGTTTTCTTTCCATTCTTCTCTCTTTCGGACTGCTAACCGCTTGTATTGAGGATAAAGTATCTGTTTATATGAAAGAAATCAGCCAAGTAGTTAAAGAAACAGAGAAGTTATATGTATATTCTCAAAGTATTTATCAAATGGATGAAGCAGAACAAATGTCATATTTGGAAGAGTTGCGGCTACAAACAGAATCCGTTTCTTTGCAAATAAATCAAATGGATGTTCCGAATGTGTATCAAAAGGCGCATGAAATGTTACAAAGTGGTATCAATGCGAATTTAGAATTGTTAGATTTATCTAAAGAAATATTGCAGATGACAGTGCGATTTAAAGTGGAGAACCAACAACGTTATATGTACGTAAAGGAGATAGAGAGACTCAATGAACATTATAGAAATGTACAGTCCACAGCACGCGATTTTAAAAAAGGTTTGATACAAATTCAGGAAATATATGAAAAATCATTGACAGAATGAAGGCGTGAGATTTTAGGATGTTGAAAGTAGGGAGAGCCGGAATAGAGGGATGTTATGGGAAAAACTACTATACTTGTAATTGATGACAGTCATTTTATTTGTCAAGTTGTTGAAGATATTTTTAAAGAAGATAAAAATATTCATGTGTTAAAGGCGTATTCAGGTGATATTGGAGTTCAGATGGCACAAAATGAATTACCAAATCTTATTTTATTGGATCTGGTTTTAACACCAATAGATGGTTTTGAAATTTTTAAAATACTAAAAGCTGATAAACGAACAAAGCATATACCAATCATTTTTATTACAGGTAATAATAATGCGGAAACAATTGTTAAATGTTTTGAAATGGGTGCAGCTGATTATATTATAAAGCCATTTATTCCAGTTGAGTTAAGGGCGCGTGTTCGAAGCCGTCTTGAATTTCAAAGTGCACAAGATGCATTAAAGAAAGCAATGAAAGAATTAAAATATGCGGCAAATAATGATTTTTTGACAGGTTTACATAATCGAAGGTCTTTTTTAAAGCAGATTCAAAGTTTTATTACTGAAGCACAAAAAAATACAAATCAAAAAGGAGATATTTTTTTAGGTATCTTTGATATTGATAATTTTAAGATCATTAATGATACATATGGTCATGCAGGTGGAGATTATGTTCTTACCGTTGTTTCGGATGTTTTTAAGTCGCTTGTTTCAGATCATATTATATGCTCAAGATGGGGTGGAGAAGAATTTATTGTGGCCATTAAAAATACAACGCAAAAAAAAGCATTTGAACTTATGGAAGCCATTCGAAGACAAATCGAAATTTACTCTTTTGTTTTTCGTGAGCAAACATTCAAGGTTACAATTACATGTGGCTTAAGTAAATTTAATTTAAATGATTCTGTGGAAAAAAATATTATGCATGTAGACAAAGCTTTATATGAAGGAAAAGAAAAAGGAAAAAATCGTACAATTATTTATGGTCTGAAAAAAACTAAATAAATTTTTTACTTCTATAAATGTCCCTATGTTCATGGGCAAACAGTGAATTGTTTTCCATTGGAATATTTTGGTTTAATATACTGTTTTTTTATGTGTAGGAAAAATAATAGGTATTTTTAATAAAGAATGGTTGACATTTTGAGGGTTTATATGATACAGTTTCAGGGTGACTATATGGTGTTGTTTGTAAAAGTAGAAGCCCACGCTTCTCGCCTGACTGACTTTACTGGATGTTTGCAGGTTGAAAATAATCGACAAGCTTATTTGATTTTTTGTCGGAGTGTGGGTAAATCCTACACTCCTTTTCAATTTTGAAAAATAAATTTGCAAACATGTTTTAAAAAATCTTGGAGGTGACTTACTATTAGCAAAGATTTATTCGTTAATGAAAACATTCGTGCACGTGAGGTTCGTTTGATTGGAGTAAACGGAGATCAATTGGGAATTAAAACACGTCAGGAAGCATTGGAAATTGCGGGAAATGTAAATATGGATTTGGTTATGGTTTCTCCAAATGCAAAACCGCCTGTATGTAAAATTATGGATTATGGGAAATATCGTTTTGAACTTCAAAAGAAAGAACGTGAAATGCGAAAAAATCAAAAAATTATTAATCTAAAGGAAGTCCGTCTTTCTCCCACCATTGAAGAACATGATTTTACAACCAAGTTAAAGAATGCACGCAAGTTCTTGGAAAAAGGAGATAAAGTAAAAGCTTCTATCCGTTTTAAAGGACGTGCGATTACGCATAAAGAAATCGGTCAGCGGGTATTGGATCGGTTCGCTGAAAGCTGTAACGATGTAGCAACTGTTGAAGCCAAACCAAAAATGGAAGGCCGCAGTATGTTTCTCGTTCTAGCTCCCAAAAATGATAAGTAAGTGTAAGGAGGAAATATTATGCCTAAAATGAAAACTCACCGTGGTGCTGCAAAACGTTTTAAAAGAACTGGCAGTGGAAATTTGAAACGTTCACATGCTTATACAAGCCACTTATTTGCAAACAAAAGTACAAAAGCAAAACGTAAGCTTCGCAAAGGTGCGATTGTTAGTGCGGGAGATTACAAACGTATTCGATTTATGTTAACAAAATTAAAATAAAAACATTATCTGTTTTGGAATAAGAGAAGTAGGAATTATAGGAGGTTAAAGCATGCCAAGAGTAAAAGGTGGTACTGTTACCCGCAAACGTCGTAAAAAGGTTTTAAAGTTAGCTAAAGGTTACTATGGTTCAAAACATACATTATTTAAAGTTGCCAACCAACAAGTAATGAAATCATTAATGTATGCGTACCGTGATCGTCGTCAGAAAAAACGTGATTTTCGTAAATTATGGATCGCACGTATTAATGCAGCCGCACGTATGAATGGTTTATCTTATAGCCGTTTTATGCACGGTTTAAAACTTGCAGGTATTGAAGTTAATCGTAAAATGCTGTCTGAAATTGCAATTCATGATGAAAAAGCATTTGCGGAATTGGCAGAGGTTGTAAAGAAAAATTTAAAATAATTATTTGAAAACCCTTATGGATGGTGACGTTCAAGGGTTTTTTTACAAATTGCTTGATTTTATATGAAATTATACCATAATTTTTTGTTCTCTTATCAAATGATATGAGTAGAGTTTGTTCAGAATAAAAAAGAAATGGATAGAAATTAAAGGATTTGTTTGTAAACAGAAAATGTAATAGTTAATAGTGTCTTTTTGGTGTATGATCGTTATAAGAAAATATAAGTCATTGGAGATAATATTGTGGACTTTCAAAGAATGTTGATGTTGCAAAAGCAGTTAGACGATTGTATTTTCAAGAAATATCAAATTGAAAAAAAAACAAAAAAGCCAGAAAAGATTCTTGCCTTTCTGGTAGAAATTTCAGAGCTTGCAGAGGAAACTTGTTGTTATAAATATTGGAACCAGAAAGTGTGTGCGCCAGCGCACGTGATTTTAGATAAATATGTCAGTGCTTTGCATTTTTTATTATCTATTGCTTTAGATTTTGGTGTACGTGAACTTGAGGTTCCAATCGTAAAAACAGAAAGACCGTTAACTGAACAATTTTTAAAAGTTTTTTCTGAATCTACTTTGTTTTTGAAAGAATTTAATTATACAAAATTTATCTCTTTAATTACGCAATACGTATTTTTGGGAAAAATTCTTGGGTTTACCCGTGAAGAAATTCAATCTGCATATATAGAAAAGAATGGTCAGTATTGTGTAAAACAAAGGCAATAAAAATATTTCAATGCTCTGCAATTTATAGAAGATAAAGGCGTATACTAATTGAAAGCAGGTTACATAGAAATAGCTTGTTAAAAGGAGATTAAAAATGGAATTATTCGATGAAACATTAGGAATGTTAAAAAAATTAACGGATGCATATGGTGTTTCGGGATTTGAGCAAGATGCCCGGAATGTGATGAAAAGTTATATTGCTCCCTATGCAGATAAAATCAAAACGGATGGACTTGGTTCTTTAATTGCTGAAAAGGTCGGTGATCCGCAAGGTCCGAAAATTATGATTGCCGGACATTTGGATGAGGTTGGCTTTATGGTTACTCAAATTGATGATAAGGGTTTTATTAGATTTCAACCGCTTGGTGGTTGGTGGGGACAGGTTATGCTTTCACAACGTGTGACCCTTCTAACAAGAAAAGGTGAGATTATTGGTGTAATTGGCTCCAAGCCGCCGCATATTTTACCACCAGAACAACGAAAAAAGCCAGTTGAGATAAAAGATATGTTTATTGATATAGGTGCTGCTAACAAAGAGGAGGCAGAGAATTGGGGGATACGTCCTGGTGATCCGATTGTTCCATATTTTGAATTTACTGTAATGAACAATGAAAAATATTTATTGGCTAAAGCATGGGATAACCGTATCGGATGTGCCATTGCAATTGATGTATTTAAGCATTTGCATAAAAAGAAACACCCAAATATTGTTTATGGTGTCGGAACAGTTCAAGAAGAGGTTGGGCTTCGTGGTGCCAAAACATCTGCATATCAGATACATCCGAGTGTGGCTTTTTCAGTAGATGTTGGAATTGCTGGAGATACACCAGGAATTACACCGAAAGAAGCGACCGGTATACTTGGGAAAGGCCCACAAATTGTATTATATGACGCAGGAATGATCGCACATAAAGGGCTCAGAGATTTTGTACTGAATATTGCAGATGAATTAAAGATTCCATATCAATATGATGTCATGAGTGGAGGAGCGACAGATGCGGGCTCAATTCATTTGACGCATAATGGTGTACCATCTCTTGCAATTGGGATTGCAACGCGATATATTCATTCGCATGCTGGAATTTTACATCGAGATGATTATGAAAATACTGTAAAGCTTTTGGTTGCTTTAATTGAACGTTTAGACCAGGAAACAGTGAATCAAATTATTTATGGAAATGAATGATTTCATAAAATAAATTTGCATTAAAGATATAAAAAATAAAATTTACTATTTTTTGAATGTTTTATTTATATATTATTTTGATTTTTTTGATTCGTTTTGTGGAGAAAATAAAAGATTGAATGTCTCAATAATTATACTGCATTGACAGGTTTTAGCTATTTTTATTATTATGCCAAGACTGCAAACGAAAATAGTTACAACTAAGTTGTTTGAAACTTGAGGTTTTGTTTGATTTGCGATGGGTATACAATCAAAAAATTGTCCAGAACCAATGGTTTTTTTATGTTATTTCTAAGAGGAATGAAATCTGTAATTGTACCAGATTTGTTCCTTTTTATTTGGCTTCAATTTGGCTAGATTTGAAATCATAAATACATCATATACCAACATAATATTTTTCATTCCTTTTAATAATTCGAATCAGCTAAAAAGGTTTTCGATCATTATGTTCATAAACGGTTGCCTTTTTCATATCAGTGATTGTTCCTTTTGTTTTAAAGATCTCATTTCAATCATGTCATTTTTGTTTTAGAATAAGAAATTGCTTTATCTTTTGATTTCAGTATTTCTTTCTTCATGATCTTTTTCATTCAAAGAGTATCCACTTAATATTTATGTAGAAAATTTTATTTTAACTTTGATCTTCTCACTATAGATAAAACTAGATATTTTGTTTTTTTTATTTTGAAGCGGTATAATGAAAATACAGAAAACAAGAGAAATAGATTTTTCTGATTTGAAATGGAAAATAAAATAAAATTAAAGATAAGCAGATATTTTTCATTTGTATGTGAAGAGAGAAAGGGAAGGGTATCATGGAGTTTACTTTCAATGATGAGATGTATCTAGTTTGTAATATTTTCCGTACATATGTATTTTATAAGTTTATCCGTTTGTTTTTTGCAGAGAGAATTTTTTCTTCACGTGTTGAGCTATGTAGTTATACTGTATATTTTGTTTTAAACAGTAGCATTTATCTTTTATTTGACTCATCTTTTTTAAATTTGATAAACAATATTGTTTTCATGTTTCTTTTAACTTTTAATTATAAAGGAAGCTTGTTTCTGCGTTTTGTTGCGACTTTTTTATTATATGTAATTTCATTTTTGGTAGAAAGTATAGGGTATTTCTTATTAAAAGAATTGGGTGTTCATATTACACAAGGAAAATTGCTTTTGGTTTTGTTTGTCTCTACCATTCTATTATATTTCATTTTTTTGTTGATCCAAAATTTAAAATATATAAAGGAAAATTATGAAATATCTACTTTGCATTGGATTCTGGTCATTTGTTTACCATTGGGAAGTATATATTTGGCATTGATGATTATGGAAGAACAATTTTCACAGTATCCTTTTCAGAAAATGATCAGTGCAGTGATTTTGCTTCTATTGAATTTTTTTGTATTTTATTTGTTTGATTATGTGAAAAAGAGCAATAAAGATAGAATAGAGCGAAAAATTATGCAAGTTCAACATGAGGCATATGTCCGTCAATTTGATTTAATGCGAGAATCTGAGATACAAATTCGAATGTTGCGTCATGATATGAAAAACCATATTATTTCAATTCAGACTTTAGTGAAGGAAGAAAGATTTGAAGAGCTGCAAAAATATTTAAATACATTTACAGAATTAATCGTAGGTAAGAATAATAGTATCCAATCAGGAAATGTTGTAATCGATAATATCGTAAATGAAAAGTTTTTATGCGCAACATCCAAAAATATTTACTTTAAACATTTGTTTCTTGTCCCTGAACAGCTTGATATTTCAACTTTTGATTTAACCGTTATACTTGGAAATCTTTTAGATAATGCAATTGAAGCGGCTGAGCAGTGCACCGATCACAAAAAAATTTATTGTGAAGTCAGAGTCCACAAAAATTTACTCTTGATTCGGGTCGTTAATACGTATAGTCACACGTTAAAAATTAGAAATGGTATTTATTTAACTACAAAAAGTCAAAAAAACAATCATGGTTATGGTTTGAAGAGTGTAAAGAAAATGATAGAAAAATATAATGGCACATTGGAAATTTCACAACAAGAGCATAAGTTTACCATTGATGTATTACTCTATATTTCAGGAAATATTGGGTGATTAAAGTCATATATTGTCAAAATATGATGAATAAAAACTGTTATAAAAAATCTAATTTTTATTGAAAATAATTTTTTTATCTTGTACAATAAAAATTAGAAAGTGAGGTGTTGAATGTGGGAAAAGTATTATCTCGAGTATACAGTTTTTTAGCTGTGTATGCGAAATCAATTATAGGGTTTAATGCAAACCTCGCCTGCTCATATTGGGTACACCAACGAAAACTTCCAGAAAAATCAAAAAAACTTCGAAGATTTTAACATATTAGATAGACAGGCTTTTTGAGCTTGTCTATTTTTATGAGGATTGAGGGCGAGATAAAAATGTTGATTGTATAAGAGTCAGAGAATGATAAATATAATTTTTTGTATTTTCTTTAGATATTCTATTTTTATTTGCTAACTTGGATACAAAGGGAGAGAATCGTATGGATAAGATTTTAGGTAGATTAACACAAAAAATGGTTGATCATGGTACAATTGATAAAGCGGATGAATCTATTTATTTATTTGGGTTACATCAGGGGATTATGTTATTTTTGAATATTATAACAACTATAATTATTGGTGCTTTGTTCAATATGTTATGGGAGAGTATTTTTTTAATGGCAGCATATATCCCAGTTCGCTCATATGCTGGTGGGTACCATGCTCGTACAGAATTACGTTGTTATATGATTTCTATTTTTTTATTGATGGTAATGCTTTGGATGGTTCATATATTACATGAAAATATTTATATTTTATTGGCAATGTTTTTGCTTGCTGTTTGTACGATTTATATGTTATCTCCGATTGCAGATGAAAATAAGCCACTTGATGAACTTGAGGTAGTTGTTTATCGTAAAAGAGCCCGTATTTTGTTAGGGATTGAAGGGATTTTGTTTGTGTTTTTTATTGCCTTTCATTTCAATATTGCGGCGAGTTGTATTGCTGTGGCTTTATTTGGCTTAACCTTTATGTTATGGATTGGTGTAGTAAAGCAAAAGAAACAGGCGGTTTAAACATAATTTCAATCTGGAAAAGTCAGAAAATAATATTTGTTACTGCCATGATCAAGAAATAAACTGTCTATATTAGGAGTCAATGTAATTTAATAGTATTCACTGAATATAATCATCTTCATAAAAGTTATAAAATACTATTATTGGCTTAGGTTGTATTGATGCTTCAGTGTTTCTTGGAGCGTGATTTTATCTATATTTATCAACTGGAATATTATTTGAAACATAAATATGAATATTTTAAAAATATAGTTTAAGTCACGTATCATATAATAAAGTATCTTAAAGAGATATTTTGTATGTACGAAATTCTTTATAGACTGAATATTTCTTTTTATTCCCAATTATCTCATTTTATGTATGAAATTACTAAAGTACATTTATAGGTATTGTTCTTCAAAGAAAAGCAGATTAATGAAAAATTATGGTATGTGAAAAATTTATTTTTCCTATCATTCTAGGAATGTATTTTATTCTAATTATGATCATTCAGTTGTTATTCTAAGTGAATTGACTCAAAACCTTAAAAGTTACTTTTTGTATTTTTTGGGTGATACATTGAAAATGAAATAAGTCAATCTTTGTGCGTATACTAAGATAAACTATAGAAGTAAAACTAATTTTAAATAAACAATCTGTCAATATACTAAAGTTTACAAACCTATTAGAAGTAAATGAGTTTAATATTTATGAGAAATAATTTGTTAACATAAAAATTAAAAATAATAGCCTAATGGTTAATTTTAATGATAAATAGCTTTATTAAGATCAGGATCAGCTGTTATTTTTTATTTTATTTTTTTAACTTAATTTAGTGAGAAATCTTTTTTCCAATGATGATTATTGTATAGGATTATTATTTTAGATCTGAGGTCATATGAATCACTTTATATTTTAAATTTGAATGATGCTGATATTGATTCTTGTATTTTTTTTGTTATTTATATTTTTTCAATGATTCTATCTTAATCAATGGTTGTCCTTTTATCTATCTTTTTTGTTTAACCATTGTAGATTTTAGTATGTAATCACGCCACAAAAACAAAAAATCAACTGTGTGAAAGACGTTATGGAGCATATTTTTCCTGTTGGAGAAATAGCGAAATAATGATATCATTTTTTAAGCATCCCAAGAGGGTTGCTTTTTTGCTTTTTGAGATAAGATGTAAAAAATTATTTGGCTTAAATCATTATCTGTAATTTATTTTTGAAGTTTTTTCAGCCTGGCATCTTATAGTTTGTACATGAGAAATTCAGTTATGTACAGTTGAATTTTTAGATATACCATTTAAGTAAAATTGACTATATCTGGATATTTTGGGTACGTTAAAAAGGGAGTAATTGGCAGTTATTCGCTTACTTATGTGATGTTTTAAAGTGTTTGCTGCTATTAAGTCAATAGGATTGACCTTGTAACAAAGTGGATGTTTACCTTCAATATCAGACAATTAACCGTTACCTTATTATAGCTTAAGGACAATTTGCGTTCAATTTTTTTAGGTAACGATTCTCTTAGTTTAGCATCTTTTTGTTCACGTTATTACGGATTTTCATCTGTAGAAGTTTTCTCCTAAAACAAAATGATGCGCTACTAAAAAACTTTTATATTTTATGTATAATATTTTAATCATTAGTGATTACCAGAATTAAAATTTTAGATATTGAACGACAATGAAATGGATGACATATGAATGGTTTGTATGTGTAGCTTTTAAATTTCTACTATTAAAGTTGTAAATGATATCTTTTTATGCATATATAGTTTAAAAAACGCAAGAAAATGTATTTTATGGAGATAAAAAATCATAATTCAGAATTAAGGAGTTTACTATGCTAAATTATGATATATAATTATGTAAGCCATACATGTGGTTGGATAGCCTTCACAACTTGTATTGAAAATAGATCACATTTTCTGATAAAACCTTCTTGATACTTATTATGGATGCATGTGGCTGAAATTTGAGAACCTTTTTCGTCGTTTCCACAAAATATCTTTTATTTTATTGTTGACATGAATGATTTAAAAATAGATTTTTCTCTCTTTGCTTTGCTGATCAAAAGAGTATAAAAATCAAGATTGGTTATGGTTGAAATGAGGTAGAGAAAATGGCTGTCTTGTCTTTTATGATATTCTTTAGAAAATAGACAGTTAAAAAATGAATAAAACTTGAATTATTTGTATAAATATGCAATTATATAGGGGAAGAAATTTTTTAGAAAAAAAGAATTGGGGGAGTCAATATGGCTGTAAATTTAAGAGGGCGTTCATTTTTAAAAATTTTGGATTTTACACCAAATGAAATTCGTTATTTATTGGATTTATCAAAGAATCTGAAAAGTTTAAAGCAAGCTGGAATTGCACACGATACATTGAAAGGGAAAAATATTGTTTTATTATTTGAAAAAACATCAACAAGAACAAGATGTGCATTCGAAGTGGCAGGACGAGATTTGGGAATGGGCGTAACTTTTTTGGATCCGAGTGCTTCACAAATGGGAAAAAAGGAGTCCATTGCAGATACAGCGCGTGTATTGGGTAGAATGTATGATGGGATTGAGTATCGAGGTTTTTCACAAAAAATTGTGGAGGAGTTGGCGGAATATGCAGGTGTTCCGGTTTGGAACGGATTAACAGATGAATTTCATCCCACACAGATGCTTGCAGATTTGCTAACTATTGAGGAAAAGTTGGGACGTTTAAAAGGTATAAAGCTTGTTTATATGGGAGATGCGCGAAATAATATGGGCAATTCTTTAATGGTAGCATGTGCCAAAATGGGTCTGCATTTTACAGCTTGTGCACCAAAAGCGTTGTTTCCAGAAAAATGGTTGGTGGATGCATGTCAGGAAATTGCAAAGGAAAGCGGGGCAACTGTGACTTTAACTGAAGATGTGGTGGCAGCGACTCAAGATGTAGATGTGATTTATACTGATATTTGGGTTTCAATGGGCGAGCCAGAAGAAGTTTGGGAAAGTCGGTTAAAGCTTTTACAGTCATATCAAGTGAATGCAAAGGTAATGGAAAACGCTGGCAAAGACGCTATTTTTATGCATTGTTTGCCATCTTACCATGACTTAAATACAGAGGTTGCACAAAAAATTTATCAAAAATTTGGCGTTCAGGAAATGGAAGTTACAAACGAAGTGTTTGAATCTAAGCAGTCTGTTGTTTTTGATGAAGCAGAAAATCGAATGCACACCATTAAGGCTGTTATATTGGCTACCATTGGTGGGTAATTTAAATACTGTAAGACGGTTTTATGTGTCAACTTACCATATTTTTATATTGTTTAAAAGAAGCAGGGTAAAAATCAAAAATGGCTTCTTCATATTTGTCTGATCTTTCTTGGAAAAGTTATAAGTTTGTTGCGAAATATTGCTCTTGTTGGATTTTCTCTTTTCTGTAAGTGTTGTGCCGATACAAAAGTTTTAGGAAAATGAGTTTGAGCTAAGCTTTGTTCAGTAAAAAAGCATTTTCTTTGATGAGAAGCTTTGTGTTAAGTCAAGATTTGTTTTTTAATAAAGTTTTTGTATGATCGCAGTTTGAATCAAACGATCTTGATGATGTGAAATAAAGTGAGTATGCTTTATTTTGATTTAAGAAGTAAGTTTATCTTGTTTATATTTTGTAAAGATCATAAAAAGATAGATGGAAGAATCTTGTTTGAGTTTTACAATATAAAATAAAAGCGATGCAAGATAAGTTTTTGAGGCAAAGTTATCGACTTTGAAGCGAAGGTAAAAAAACAAGCAGAAGAATTTTAGAAAATGATCTGCTTGTTTGAAACGATGAGAGGGTTGATAGAAATGACTTTGTCATATATGTTACGCATTCTTTTTTGCATGTTATTGAAGCAAAATTTTTTTGGCAGGTATGATTTTGCTTGTTTTGAATGTAGAGTCAGTAAGATTTTGCTTGTCAATATCAATAATGCAATCGATAAAATACAAATACCTAATAAAATACTCAACATGTTGATTTGAAAAATTATTGTAGCCAATCTTGTATTTTCCCCTTTTGTTTTTATGAAAATGGTTTGCAAAATTTAAATGGCTATAGATACAATGGCTCGGTTGCTAGAGAACCGATTGACCCAAATTAGAAAAAATAATGTTTGTATTTATTTTATCATTTTTTCAAAAAAGTCCATATCTTTTCTGTTATAGTGGAATCGAGCAAGGGGGTGTTATTGCACGCCTTTTTCCAATGTGGACAAAATTTGTTGTTGCTGATCTGGTGTTGATTCTTTCCAAAGCACTTCCATCAATACACCCAGTCCAGGTAAAACGACTTCTTCATTTCGAGCGACTGCATCCGTAATTGTATCTTTGATTTGCTGTTGATTGTTTTTGTGAATATTATGTAAAACTGCTTTTCGAATATCAATATTCATTTTTTATCCTCCTATCGCTAAGTTTCATTATATTTTTCCATTATGTAGGAGAAATATGCAAAAAATGATATAATCGATCTGGAAGTATGAAAGAGATTGACAAAAAAGGGGCAAGTCTTATGGATAAAAGGATTGAATCCATTCAAAATCCAAAGGTAAAGGAATGGAAAAAGCTTCAAACAAAAAAGGGACGAATGCAATATCGACAATTTTTTATTGAGGGTGAGCATTTAATCGAAGAAGCAATAAAACATCAAAGTCGCGTCGATGTGCTACTTGCCGTAGAAAATACAGATGTACCAGTAAAATGGCTGGAACAGATTACTCAGATGTACTGGGTAACGCCAGTTGTGATGAAATATTTGAGCCAAATTGAAACTTCACAGGGTATTGCAGCGATTTGTTCCATGCCAGTCTATGATTTGGAGTTGAAAAATGGTTGTTCTTATTTATTGGTGGACAGAGTTCAAGATCCAGGGAATTTTGGTACACTGATTCGTACAGCAGAAGCCATTGGTGTTCAGGCGGTTTTATATACAAAAGGAACAGTAGATGTATATAATGATAAGGTTGTGCGCGCTACACAAGGTGCGATTTTTCATTTCCCGATTTTGGAAGTGGATGGTTTGGTCTGCGTTCATAGTTGTCAAGAAAAAGGAATTCCGGTATATGGTTCTGCTTTGCAAAATGCTGTGCATTATCAAGAAGTTGCACCGTCAAATGAATTTATGTTAATTGTGGGAAATGAAGGTGGCGGAATCGATCAACATTTGCTAAATCAAACGACGCAAAATATTTATCTGCCGATTTTGGGTCAAAGTGAGTCATTAAATGTTGCAGTTGCAGCCGGAATTTTGTTATATTATTTAAAAAGCAACAAACTAAAAGCATAGATGAAGACGTAGAAAGAAGATATACGCAGGGAGAAGATGTCTAAGACTGAAAGCATCTTTGTATCAAATTCTTTTGAGTTCACTTCGGAGCTGCTTTTCTGAATTTTGATTTGACGATGAAATAAGGAAAGGCCGGATGAAAATCTGTTGAAATTTTTTAGAGTGGAGAACAGTAGTCTGATCAGACTTTTGTTTTCAATTAGGGTGGTACCGCGACTGAACCTCGTCCCTTATATTTGGATGAGGTTTTTTATTTTGAATTTTTATAAAAGAAGGAGACAGGAAAATGAAGGAACGTTTACAAGCTTTGCAGCAGGAAGCTGTAGCAAAAATCAATGAAATCACCGATGATTTAAAGCAGTTGAATGAAATTCGTATTTCATATTTGGGCAAAAAAGGTCCAATTACAGAAGTATTAAAAGGAATGGGTGCACTTTCAGCAGAGGAGCGTCCGAAAATTGGAGCGATTGCCAATGAGGTGCGCACTGTAATTCAAGAAAAAATTGAGCAAAAAACAAAAGCAATTGAGGAAGCAATAATTCAAAAAAAGCTTGCAAGCGAAGCAATTGATGTTACCTTGCCAGGGCGTCCACAGTTTTTGGGATCTAAACATCCGCTTACCATTGTGATTGAAGAGATTGAAGATTTATTTATCGGAATGGGTTATGAAATTGCAGAAGGTCCGGAAGTGGAAAGCGATTATTTTAATTTTGAAATGCTGAATTTGCCAAAAGGACATCCAGCACGTGATATGCAAGATTCATTTTATATTACTGAAGAAATTTTACTTCGGACTCATACTTCACCGGTTCAGGCACGAACCATGGTTGGTAAAAAAAATAAAGATTCATTTAAAATTATTTGTCCAGGAAAAGTATTTCGTCGGGATGATGACGATGCAACACATTCCCATCAGTTTACCCAAATTGAAGGACTTGTTGTTGGTGAGAATATTCGTATGAGTGATTTGAAGGGAACACTTGAAGTATTTGCGAAAAAAATGTTCGGACCTGAACGTGAAATTCGTTTGCGTCCAAGTTTTTTCCCGTTTACTGAACCGTCGGTTGAAATGGATATTTCTTGTATGATGTGTGCTGGTAATGGCTGTAAAACTTGTAAACATACAGGTTGGATTGAAATTTTGGGCGCCGGCATGGTACATCCACATGTATTGGAAATGGCAGGTTATCATTCAAAGAAATTCAGCGGTTTTGCTTTTGGAATGGGGCCAGACCGAATTGCCATGTTAAAGTATGGCATTCATGATATTCGTCATTTTTATACAAATGATATTCGTTTTTTATCACAGTTTAAACCATCAATGGATTAAGGAGGCAGAAAAATTATGTTGGTTTCATATGAATGGTTATCAGAATATGTAGATTTAAATGGAATTTCTCCAAAGGATTTGGCTGAAAAGATTACAAGAAGTGGGATTGAAGTAGAGATGGTTCAAATTCTAGACAAAGAAATTCAAAATGTTGTAGTTGGCCATGTTTTATCTAAAGAGAAGCACCCAGAGGCAGACAAGCTGAATATTTGTATGGTGGATGTTGGCGAGGAAAATCCGCTACAAATTGTTTGCGGTGCCGCCAATGTTGCCGCAGGTCAAAAGGTTGCGGTGGCCAAAGTGGGTGCAGTTCTTCCAGGTAATTTTAAAATTAAAAAGGCGAAGTTGCGTGGTGTAGTTTCAAATGGAATGATTTGCTCATTGGCAGAGCTTGGAATGGAAACAAAGGTTGTTGCCAAAGAATACAGTGCAGGAATTTTCAATTTTCCATCTGACACAAAAATCGGACAAAATGCAATGGAAGCTTTAGGTTTTCAAGATGCAGTACTGGAACTTGGTTTAACACCAAACCGATCAGATTGTTTAAGTATGATTGGTGTGGCATATGAAGTTGCGGCACTTTTAAATGAAAAGGTTCATTTAAATGTTCCACAATATCAAGCAGGTCCAAAATCCACAACTGAATTGATTCAAGCAAAAGTAGAGGTAGGTAGTCCATTATATGTGCTAAAAGCGATAACAAATGTGAAAATCGGTCGCTCTCCAATGTGGCTTGAGTCTCGCTTGATGAAAGCGGGTGTACGTCCAATCAATAATGTTGTAGATATTACCAACTATATTCTTTTGGAATATGGTCAACCTTTACATGCTTTTGATTATAACAAACTGAATACAAAAGAAATTATTGTTCGACAGGCGAGAGATCAAGAGCAACTTGAAACACTGGATGGTATTATACGGACATTGACATCAGACGACTTGGTGATTACAGACGGAACCAAGCCAGTTGCATTAGCTGGTGTAATGGGGGGCTCCAATTCAGAGGTAGATGCACAAACGACAACTGTTATTTTGGAAAGTGCAGTATTTGATCGTCAAGCAGTCCGCAATACTTCAAAATTATTGGGATTAAGAAGTGAAGCCAGTGCTCGTTTTGAAAAGGGGATAGATATGAATCGCGTTATTCCGGCTGTTGAGATGGCGGCGGCTATGTTGGAAAAATACGCTGGAGCAACGGTTTGTGAAGGTATTTCTATGGTACAAACAAAGGATTCTAAGGCGATAACGGTTCAAACTACTTTAAATAAAATCAATGGTTTATTGGGAACGGAAATTTCTACAAAAGAAGTGTTAGAGATTTTTAATCGGTTGGGTTTTTCGACGGTAGAAACCGATGGTATGTTTACGGTAGAGGTGCCAACGCGTCGTTGGGATATTTTGATTGAGGAGGATTTGATTGAAGAGGTTGGACGATTGTATGGCTATGATCGTATTCCATGTACACTTCCAAAAGAAGAAACAACCATTGGACAATTGAATCGTGTTCAAAAGTTGCGTCGGTTGGCAAAGCGTATGATGGAAACATCTGGTTTGCAGGAGGCAATTTCTTATGGTTTGACATCAGAGGAGAAATCAAAAATGTTTTCTTTATATTCGGAATCTGTTCAGCCAATTGAATTGATGTTGCCAATGAGTGAGGAAAGAAAAACGCTTCGGTTAAGTCTCATTCCACATTTGTTAGATGCTCTTGGATATAATTTGGCACGAAAAAATGAAGATGTTGCTTTATATGAAATGGGGAATATTTATTTGCCAAGTGCCAATCCAGAAGAGTTGCCAACTGAAAGCAATCATTTGGCAGCGGCTATGACTGGAAATATATTAAATCATCCGTGGCAAGGTGAAACAAAAAAGGTAGATTTTTTCTATGTAAAAGGTGTGATTGAAGCGTTGTGTGAAGCGTTGGGCATTTCTGAGCATTTAAATTTTGTTCGTGCGGAAAATGAAGGCTTTCATCCGGGACGTTGTGCAGATATTGTGTTAGAATCCAAAAATAAAATTGGAGTGATTGGACAGATTCATCCAGAACTGGAGAAAACATGGGGAATTAAAGAAACTTATGCATTTGAATTGAATTTCACTCAATTAACAGCATTGTCCGCGGCAAAAATTCGCTATAAAGAAATGCCACGTTTTCCAGGTATGACACGTGATATCGCGCTTGTTGTTGATAAGCAGACCACACATGCTGAGCTTCAGGAAACGATTGTCAAAGCTGGAGGTAAGCTGTTAAAATCGGTTGCTCTATTTGATGTTTATATGGGCGATCGCGTCGGTGCAGGCAAAAAGTCAATGGCGTATTCATTGTTGTATTTGGATCCAGAACGTACATTGACTGAAGAAGAAGTAATTAAGGTACATGATATGGTTTTACAAGCATTGGCAGAAAAAAACGGAGCAGTTTTGCGGTAATTGTTACTTGGTTTCTTTATGAGACTTCAATCCATTAAAATAAAGAAAAAAGAAAGTCCACAAGTTGAATCAATAAACGTGTTTATGATATCGGAAAAATTCGATGATCAGCACGTTTTTTTCTGTTGTGGATTTGTTTTGTTATGTTTTCATTGAGGAAATGACTGTCATTGTTTTAGCTTGTCTTTGAAATCACATGTTATTTTGAGATGTCTACTGAGGCATTATTATTGATGGAATGAAACGTTTAAATATGTAAAAAGTTTATGCAGTGGTTTGCTGTTTGGCGTTATATGGGTATTTATCCTTGTTTTATAGCTTAAGGATATGACAAAATGTTTAAGAAAGTATTTTAGGTATAAGTGTCTGTGAGATTTTTGGGAATCGTAACAGTAACGTTGATTGTCAAAAATTATAAGAGAAAATCCCTCAAATTAATGAAATAAAATGAATTTGAACTGAAAAGATGAAAAGGAATCAAATGATTTGTGATCAAGCACATATCAAGAAGAGAAAAATTATATACAATGGAATTTGATGGCTACTGCATGGATTCTAATTATTTTAGAAGATTCATTGAACAGTATTTTACGGATTGGCTATATGATTCTCTCTTATTTTTATATTGTTTAAATAATAAAATATAATGATTTTATCAAAAAAATAAAAAAATAAATTTAAAATTTCTATAATAATGTAAGAATTTTCCTCGAATTCTTACGGTGTATGGTAAACTAGACAGAGGAAATAATTTTGGAGGGATACAAATGACATCTGAATTGGAAAAGCTTGTTCAAATGATTCAAACAAGCCATCGAATGGTATTTTTTGGAGGTGCGGGAATTTCTACGGCATCAGGAATTCCAGATTTTCGTTCATCTACTGGTTTGTATCAAACGGAAAGTAAAGAGGCATACCCAGCAGAGGTAATGTTATCACATTCGTTTTTTATGCAACATACGGAAGAATTTTATCGTTTTTACCGTGAGAAGATGCTTTTTCCTAAAGCAAAGCCAAATGCGGCACACCAGGCACTTGCCGAGCTGGAAAAAAGAGGAAAGTTGGCAGCAGTTGTGACACAAAATATTGATGGACTACATCAAATGGCGGGTAGTCAAAAGGTTTATGAGATCCATGGTTCTGTTCATCGGAATTATTGCCAAAGCTGTAGAGCATTTTATGACTTATCCTATATTTTAAAGACACAATCTATTCCATATTGTGAAAAATGTGGTGATATTGTGAAACCAGATGTTGTTTTATACGAGGAAGCACTGGATGACCAAACAGTGAAAAAAGCGATTGATGCGATTCAAAATGCAGATTTGTTGATCATTGGTGGAACATCACTTGTTGTGTATCCGGCAGCCAGCTTTATTCACTATTTTACAGGGAATTCAATTGTGCTGATGAATAAAGGACAAACGGCAATGGATCAACAAGCAGATATTGTCATACGTGATTCCATTGACAAAGCATTTGAGCAGATCATGCAAAAATTGTGAAATTTTTCTTTGAGAAAAAATGGATGATTTTTTAGTTTAAAAAATTTTATGACCATTAGTTCCGTTTATTTCAATTGACTAGAGGCCAAGAGAAAAATCAAAAGTAATTTCTTTATATTTTATTTGGCTCACTTTCCTTGAGCGAATGGTAAGCTTATTGTAAGATATTCATTCTACTTGATTTTTCTTGTAAGTGTCTTGTTTACACAGAATATTTACAAAAAATAAATTTGAATTCGAGTTTTTCAGTGAAATATTTTTTCGTTTCTTCTATAAAGATAATAGGAGAAGAATATAGATTTTAAACAGGTAAAGAGCTGAAAAAGATCCTGATGCTTTAAGATATAAGAACAAAAGTATGAGTTATCTATCATTTTAATTTTATAGTGTTTCTATTTGAAATCAAACATAGAAATCTTGATTTTCTATTCTTCCTTAAGATCAGGTTCATCCTTTGGTTTCTTTTATTTATGTTGCAATCGGAAAAATCGCGTTTCTTTTGTTTAGTTAAACAGATGTTTTTTTGCTTTCTCAGTGTTGGCAAAATGTATTTTGGCAACAAGGGGTAAATTTTCTATCCCATGGGTTTGAATAAATTTTGTTGCGGCTTGGTCGACCGTATGGCTAGCACCTTTAGGAAAATCCATTCCCCATTTTTCGTTCATTTGTTTCATTTTTTGTAAAAAAGCATAACGAGCCAATATGGAGCCGCAAGCAACTGCCAAGTATTTATTTTCTGCTTTTGTTTCAAAAAATACATTCGTTTTTGCAATATATGGCGCATCTGCTAAATATTGATAATATGTACTTGGCTTGGCAAATTGATCGATTATGGTCTTGGGTGGATTTTTCTTTGCATGTATTTTTTTGTATAAATGTAGAATGGCTTGATTATGTAAGTATGCTTTCATTTTTCCTTGATTATAACCGTTTTTTTGTAAGTGATTATACTTTTCATTAGGCAAAATTAATAAACTGAAAGGGAATAGTTTTTGCATTTTCGGTGCGATATGGCAAATATAGCTGTCTGTCATTGCTTTTGAATCTTGAATTTTAAAATCGGTCAATGCTTGTTGGGCTTTTTCATCAATATAGGTGGCACAGACAGTCATCGGACCAAAATAATCGCCAGTTCCAACTTCATCTGATCCGATATGTGCAAAAAAGCTTCCATGTGGTTGCATGCTGAGTTCGATTTTCCTTTTCTCTGTTGTTTTGCCAGAGGTCGCCCAAATTTTACTTTCTTTTTCAGCTTCCTTTCCTTGGAACAGCACTTTTTTTGAGGTATAGATGGTAATGGTACAGCCAGCAGTTTTGGCGGTGAAACAAGCGTGTGGGTTTTTATTTTTGATTTGCTCAGCTTGATAAAATTGTTTCATTTTATCAAGTATTTCCTCTGAAAGTTGCAATGTGACAGAAGACATTTCCTTTTCCTCCTTAAATTTTTTTGTTCTTTCATCTTACAATTTTTTTCGTGAAAATTAAATGCTTTCCTAGTTAATGGCAAGAATATTCATAAGCATGTATGATTAGGCAAAGACAAAATGATCGCATTCTTGAGACTTTGATCGTTGGTGGTTTTAAAATTCTTCTCATTTTGCTACAATGGGAAAAGAATAAGAAAAGGCAGAAAGTGATTGGAAAATGATGATACAAAAAACAATGGATACATTGGAATTTCATAAGGTTATTGCGCATGTTGGACAATATGCACAAACAGAAATGGGAAAACAGTGGATTACCCGTATTTGTCCGTCGGACTCTTATGATGAGATTGTGCGTCTACAAGAGGAAACGGATGAGGCACTGGCTTGTTTTCGTTTGCTGGGAGCGCCTCCGTTTGGTGGGATTGGTGATGTGCGGGAAGTGATAAAACGGATTCAAATTGGTAGTATAGCATCCGGTGTGGAATGTCGGCAGATTGCAGATGTATTATATGGAACGAAAAAAATGAAAGCCTATTATGAAAAATATGAAGGGGAGGATACCCTGCAATTTTTATCGGTTTACTTTGAGGCATTGCAGCCCATTCCTGAGCTGGAAAAGAAATTGCACTCCAGTGTAGATGATCAAGGTCAGATTGTGGACGATGCATCGCCTGGATTGCGTGCTATTCGTGTACAGCTTCGAAGTTTGGAAAATCGTGTACGTGATCAGCTTGATGGGTTGTTAAAAAATCCAAATGTACAGAAGATGCTGTCAGATATTTTGATTACAGTTCGAAATGACCGCTTTGTTTTGCCAGTAAAAGCAGAACACCGCAGTTATTTCGGTGGTGTTGTGCATGATGCTTCTGCTTCAGGTAACACATTATTTATTGAGCCAGAGCGTGTTGTGCAGCTTAATCATGAGCGGTCGGTACTTCGTTTGAAGGAGGAGCGAGAAATTGAACGGATCCTACGTGAGCTAACTGAGGAAATTAAGCAGTACAGTCATGAAATTTATGTGAATGTACAAGAGTTGTGCATATTGGATGGAATTTTTGCTAAGGCACATTATTCTAGGGAGATGCGATGTACAAAACCGATTTTAAATCAAAACGGACATATTCATTTAAAAAAAGTTGGTCATCCATTGATTGATTTGAATACTGTTGTCAGAAATGATTTGATTTTTTCTTCAGAAACGGCTGCGGTCGTGATTACTGGTCCGAATACAGGTGGAAAAACAGTTTTGTTAAAAACATTGGGTTTGGTAGTTTTAATGATGCAAAGTGGTTTGCAAATCCCAGCAGCAGAAGGTTCAATCTTACATGTGTTTCGATATGTACTGGCCGATATTGGTGATGAGCAATCCATTGAACAATCGCTCAGTACATTCAGCTCACATATGGTCAATATTGTAAAAATTTTATCTGTCGCAGATGAAACTTCTCTGGTTTTATTTGATGAGCTTGGTGCAGGAACAGATCCACAAGAAGGTGCGGCGCTTGCTATTGCAATTTTGGAAGAAATGAAGGAGCGGAAAGTAAAAGTATTTGCGACAACACATTATGCTGAGCTGAAAATGTATGCTTTTGAAACACAGGGAATTGAAAATGCCAGTATGGAATTTCAAGTTGAGACGTTGAGTCCAACCTATCGTTTGCAACTTGGAATTCCTGGGAAATCAAATGCTTTTGAAATTTCTAAACGGCTCGGCTTACAAGATAGTATTTTAAAACGAGCAGGGCTACAATTAAGTGATGAAACAAATCGTGTTGAAACTATGATTCGTGCATTACAAAAGGAAAAACGGCGGGTTGAACGGTACAGACAGCGTGCAGCAAAAGCTACTTTTGAAGCAGAAGAAATTCGATTAAATTTGGAACAAGAACGAGCGAAGTTAGAGGCAGAAAAGGAGGTTTTGCGCAAAAAAGCGCAGGAAGAAATTCAAGAAGAAATGATGGCTGTGCAAAAACAGGCAAAGGAAATGATTGCTCAGCTACAGTTGATGAAGCAGTTGGGTGCTGAAGGTTTTAAGGAGCATGAGTTAATTGAAATGCAAGGTAAGCTAAATAGGGTTTCTAAAACGTTAAAAAAACAGGTTGAAGTGTCTCCTCATGCTCAAATTCAAGTACCAAAGCAGTTGGAAGCAGGTGATGAGGTAAAAGTACATTCACTGAATCAAAAAGGAACATTGGTTGAAAAGGTTGGTGCAAAGGAGTGGATGGTTCAGATTGGAATCATGAAAACAAAGGTTCCGATCCATGATTTAGAAAAAATCCAATCGAATCCAGTTAAGCGACAAGTAAAGGTAGTCTCATCGGTCAAAAGTGCCAACCGTTCAGTTTCTACACAATTAGATTTACGTGGCTTACGTTACGAGGAAGCGATGCATCGTTTAGAGCGATTTGTTGATCAGGCACTGCTATCTAACTATCCACGGGTAACCATTATTCATGGCCATGGAACAGGTGCGCTCCGAAAAGGAGTTCAAGCGTATTTAAAATGTCATAAGCGGGTAAAAGATTTCCGGTTGGGTGGACAGGGTGAAGGTGGTTTAGGTGTGACCATTGCACAGTTTCAGTAATATTTTTCTATCTATTGAGTCTGTTTTTCATTATGTGATGGTTTGATTCAAAACTGTTTGAATCTAGGGTGTTTCCATGATTTTCTAACAAAATCTAAGTGAAGCATTTGCGTTTTTTAATTGAATATTTGTGAATATGTCCGCAACTTTTTTTGCGAAAATAGACTTCGTAAACAGCTTTTTTGACAGGAAATGCTTTTTTGACTAGGATAGAGTTATTGAGACAAAGGCACGCTATAAATGTGAATGGCTTTGAAACAAAGAAAATAATTTTTTAGGAGGAATACAAATGGCAATTGTATATGGAACAGACGCAAATTTTAAAGAAACGGTTCAAAACGGCACAGTATTGGTGGATTTTTGGGCTCCATGGTGTGGACCTTGTAAGATGCTTGCACCTGTGTTAGAAGAACTGGATGCCGAGATTGGTGGTCAAGTAAAAATTGTAAAAGTAGATGTAGATGAAAATCCAGAAACAGCGGCTCAATTTGGTGTTATGAGCATTCCGACTTTGATTTTGTTTAAGGATGGTGCAAAAGTCGATCAAGTTGTTGGATTTAAGCCAAAGGATGAATTGAAAAAATTTGCTTTACAGTAAGAAAATCATCAAAAGGGCTACTCGATAAATTAGAGTAGTTCTTTTTTTTAGGAGGATTGCATATGGAACAAGTTTTGGAAAATATTTACCGAATTGAAATACCGCTACCGAAAAATCCTTTAAAAGCACTGTACAGTTATTTGGTGGTTGGAGATAAAAGAAATTTATTGATTGATACTGGATTTAATCATCCAGAATGTGAAAAAGCGATGCGAAATGCTTTAGATGCAATAGGTATTTCCATGGATGATACAGATATTTTTTTAACTCATTTGCATGCAGATCATACTGGGTTAACGAGCAAATTGATGACCCCGACCACCAAGGTGTACATTGAACCAGGAGAAGGAAGAACGGTCAATGCGTTTTTGACTCATGCATATTGGGCAGAGTTGTTAAAGTTCCAAGATTATATGGGAATGCCAAAGAATGTACAGTTGGAGCGTAACATTCATCCAGCGCATAAATATTGTAATGACTTTGCCATTGATTTTGTCAGTATACAAGAAGGAGATGTTCTAACGGTCGGAAAATATCGTTTTGAAGCGGTTGATTTAGCTGGACATACACCAGGACAATTGGGTTTATGGGATGCAGCACAAGGTTTGCTGATTTCTGGAGATCATATTTTGGCAAAAATTACACCGAATATCGGACTTTGGGATTTTAAAACGGATTACTTAGGTCTATTTATGGATAATTTGCGTAAGGTTCGTAATATGCCCGTGAAAATTTTGTTGTCAGCACACCGCCAACCAGTTGAAAATGTCAATCAAAGAATTGATGAACTTTTAAAACATCATGAGAATCGTTTAAATGAAGCCTGTGAAATCTTAATGACGGGTGAAAAATGTGTATATGATGTTTCCCGGGAAATGAAGTGGGATTACGGTGGTGGAGATTTTGAGGCTTTTCCAGCTATGCAAAAATGGTTTGCTGCCATGGAAGTTTTTGCACATTTGGAGCATTTGTATCGAACTGGACGTGTACTGCGTAAAGTAAAAAAAGAGGTGTACATATATTATTTACCTTCTGTGTAAAAAATCATTTGGTCTTCTTTAAAAGAGTGAAATATGAAATGGAATATTTTAGAAGATGTTGAGAAGATATGTGTATCAAGATTGAAGTGAGGCTTAAAATATAGACTTTGATAAGAGATTTGATTTTTATTTTATGTTTATATTCAGTATTGTGTGTCTATCCTGTTAACAGTTATTGGACTTGGTAATGAATGGGATGGATAAAAAGTATGGATGGAATAAAAAGCTTAATTCAAGTCGGAATAAAAGAGCAAAATCGTATGTTTACCTCCTTTGTTTGTATCAATTTTATTTTTGTATTTCGTAATGGTTTTTGGGGAGTAGATATTACAGCGTGGCTTTATACATGGTTGCTTTTATTTCCAATTCTTGTTATTTTGCTTCCGTTAAGCTTTCCGCGTTATTTTTTGATCATAGCATTTTTGGTGGAAGGAATGTGGCTTTATAAGATGGAGTGGCAATCGGTTGGCTGGATGCTCGGTGGCTTTTTCCTTTATCACTTTTTTTATTATGTTCAGTTGTATTTTTTTGATTTGAATGCTGTGCTTCCTCGGATTAAACGTTTGGTTGAGGCATGGAAAAGCGGTTTTTGTATGCAAGCTTTTTGCTATGTGTATGCTCCATTGCAAAAATCTTGGTATATTGAACCGGTTATATGGATGCGCTTTTATGTATTTTTTTTGTTATTTGGAATTGGTTATGCTGGTGTTTCCCTTTTGTTTTATGATTGGAAACAGTATCGAATGAGAAGACAGGCTGAGAAATTGAGGAATCCTTATTCCGAAAAGAAGCGTGTCATATAACTTATAGAAAGATTGGGGATATTTTTTTAGGGGTGGCAAAGGAGATTTCATGCAAGCCAAGACAAAAGTATTTTGTAAAAAAAAGTCTGATTCAAGCCTATTTTTTCTAAAGCTTTTGCACAGGAGAAATATTTAGAGAAGAAAAGGTCAAGTAAGATTATTGTTTTACTTATGGTAGAATTACGGTTTCATTATAAGAAAAGTAGACAAAATGCAAAGAAGCTATTTTTGATTTTTGTTTTAGCTCCTTGTTAAAAAGGAGTTCAAAGTCGTTATGTTATGCTAAAATATTTTTGAGCATAAAAAAGAAGGTGGCTTACATTGAACAAATGGATAAAGGAAAAGCTGGCGGTGCTTCCAGAAAAACCAGGTTGCTATTTGATGAAGGATAAAAATGGAACCATTATTTATGTTGGAAAGGCGAAGGTTTTAAAAAATCGAGTTCGTTCCTATTTCAATGGTGCGCATGCTGGAAAAACACAACGCCTTGTTCAGGAAATCGTCGATTTTGAATATATCATTACTGCTTCTAACTTGGAAGCGCTGATTTTAGAGTTAAATTTGATTAAAAAGCATGATCCAAAATACAATGTGATGCTAAAGGATGATAAAACATATCCGTATATTAAAATTACGAATGAAAAGCATCCACGTGTGTTTACAACAAGAAATGTAAAAAAGGATGGTGGAAAGTATTTCGGACCGTATCCAAGTGCATCAGCAGCAAATGAAACAAAAAAGTTGTTGGATCGTATTTATCCGTTACGAAAATGCAGTAAGTTACCAACAAAGGCGTGTATTTACTATCATTTAAATCAGTGCCTTGCGCCTTGTGTATATGAAATACCGCCAGAAGTATACAAAGAAACGGTCAGTGAAATGGTACGGGTGTTAAATGGAAAGCATGATTTTTTAAAGAATAATTTGGAGAGAAAAATGTTAGAGGCTGCAGAAAAATTGGAATTTGAGCGAGCAAAGGAATATCGTGATCAAATTACTGCCATTGAAACCGTTTTGGAATCGCAAAACATGATTGACAAAACCCATTTGGATCGAGATTATTTTGCATATGCGGTTGATAAAGGATGGATGTGTGTGCAAGTTTTCTTTATTCGGAAGGGAAAATTGATTGAACGTGAGGTTTCGATTTTTCCCGTTTATGATGAACCGAATGATGCGTTGACAACTTTTATGGCGACTTTTTATTTGGAGAAGCTGTATCCAGTGCCAAAGGAAGTCTATGTGCCAGAAGGAATTGATATCGAGATTTTATCAGAGCTTTTAAAGATTAAGGTGTTGGTTCCGAAAAAGGGTAAGAAAAAAGAATTGTTGCAGTTGGCTAAGGTGAATGCTGAGACTGCTTTGCGTGAGAAATTTTTGTTGTTGGAAAGAAATGAGGAGCGGACATACCAAGCTTCTAGAAAATTGGGTGAAGCAATGGGTATTTCAAATCTATCTCGAATTGAAGCGTTTGATAATTCCAATATTCAAGGTGTTTCGCCAGTTTCAGCGATGATTGTTTTTGTTGATGGAAAGCCGCAGCCTAAAATGTATCGCAAGTTTAAGGTTCAGACTGTAAAGGGCGCAGATGATTATCAAACCATGGCAGAGGTGATTCGGAGACGGTATATTCGTGTGCTGCGAGATGGGCTGCCGTTGCCAGATTTGGTGATTGTTGATGGAGGAAAAGGACAAATTCGGGCAGCTAAAGAGGTGTTGGAGGATGAGCTAAACCTTTGTATCCCGATTGCTGGTTTGGCAAAGGATGAGCGACACAAAACAAGCCAATTGCTATATGGTGATCCGCCAGAAATTATTTCGCTTGACCGAAATAGTCATGCTTTTTATTTATTGCAAAGAATTCAGGATGAGGTACATCGGTTTGCAATTACTTTTCATCGGCAAGTTCATGCGAAATCTTTATTTCAATCGTTTTTGGATGATATACCAGGAGTTGGAGAAAAGAGAAAACAGCAGCTACTTAAGCATTTTGGAAGTGTGAAGAAAATGCGTGAGGCGACGTATGAGGAACTTTTGGAAGCAAAAATCCCGAAAAATGTTGCACGATCCATTTATGAGAAAAAAGAAAATTATGATCAATAGTATTGGATGGATCGAAAACATAAAATTATGGTGTTCGAAACCAACTGACAATGAGTTTGATCTGCAAGCTGGATATTGCATAACTTTGAGTCAGTTGGGTATGATGAAAAATAAAAAGGTTGGTTCCTTGATTTCCTTAGTAGGCTTGGGGATATTTTTATGTTGTCTTTTGTTTAAAGAGGGTCTTTATATTTTATGGAGACATATATGTTGGAACATCTTATTGATATCGGGAGATTTTATAGTGAATCACGGTCTGTTTTGTTTTTTATGCTTTTTTTACAGTCGTTAGATATCTTTCATTGTTTGTGACCAGAATATGAGTTGCTCACCCGGTCTTGTATTCTTTTAATTTTTATATCTGAAAGATAGGATGTTTTTTGTACTTAAAATAGGTAAGAGATGAAATAAACGAATTTTGTCTGTGCACGGTTTTTTGCAAAGAAAATATCACATTGGACGGATCTTCTGTCATTTTATAAAAAATTGAACAGTCTTATGTTAAATTTGATCTGAATATTCATTATTTTTGTAGCGATAAGTTTGTCTTTAAAAATATAAAAGGCTCCATCTTAAAGAGGATGATTTAGACAATTTAAGCCATTTATCTTTAAAAGGAGCCTGTTTCTTTTTTCGTTCATGCCTTTTTTGTATTTCCTACATAAAAATAAATCTCCGGAAGATTAAAAATCCACTTGATCTTTTGGATCCCACTCGATGTAAAAGTCAATCACCCCTGTTTTTTTATGAATTCGAATGGTAGATTCAGTAATTTGCAGTTTTAAATTTTCGAAGCTTTGTGCAAGAAAGCCCGCTTCCAAATGATATGAGGATTTTTCATCATTTTTCATTCTTTCTTGAATCAACGGGGAGGTTAATCCAAAAGTTGCTTTGTTTTCTCCTTCATTTGTAACCGATAAATGACCGAAGCCAGCAGCTTCAAAGAAAGTAATAATTTCCCCAACATTATTCATAACATATTTACGTGCTAATTTTTTTCCACCTAAATATAAAACTTCTTCGTAATCACTGCCTAGCAATTCATGCAAAAAATCGTGACGCAATAATTCGTATGCAAATCCACTGACTTGAATATGATATAACAGTTCATCATTTGTTAAATCCATATGTATTTATTCACCTCGAGGATCATTTGTTTTCGTACGCTCAATAGTATTTTAAACAAAGAAAGCGAAAAAGTCTATAAAATCCGTTTCGGCTGTAGTAGAATGTAAAAATATAGATTTTGTTCACAAAAAGTTAAAAAAATAAACATAAAATATTAAGATATGCCAAACTTTTGAACAAATCGTCTGATTTTTTTGGTATAATAATTATGTTTCATATTTTTTATGAAAGATAGAATTTAAGTTAATGTTTAGGGGAGGAGAAAAAATGGGTCAAAAGCAAGCTTTTGTTAACCGAAAACTTCATTCACTTCTAGGTTTGATCCCGCTGGTTATTTTTTTAGGATTTCATTTAACGGTTAACTTTATGGCAACGAAAGGAGCAACAGCATATAATGATGCTGCTGAAGCAGTAGGGAATATGCCACTTCGCTATCTGCTTGAAATTGTAGTAATTTTTGTTCCTTTACTTTTACATGGGGTATACGGAATTTATATTGCCTATGTATCTAAAAACAATGTCAGCCAATATCCGACATGCAGAAACTGGAATTTTTATATTCAAAGGATTTCAGGTGTGTATTTATTTGTATTTATCGTAATACATGTTTGGCAAACAAGAGTGCAGGCATTATTTGGAACACATGTGGATTTTAATATGATGGAGCAAATTTTATCCAGTCCGTGGTGGTTTGCATTTTATGTACTGGGTGTGCTCTGTGCGACTTATCATCTTGGGAACGGGCTTTGGTTATTTTGTGTGAGTTGGGGATTAACTGTTACGCCGAAGTCGCAAAAGGTATTTAAAGTGATTGCCATGGCTGCATTTGTATTACTTACATATATGGGAATTCGAGCATTACTTGCGTTCATTGATCCGGTATTAAAAACAATGTAGGAGGGAAACAGAATATGGGAAATAAGAGAATTATTGTAGTCGGGGGAGGTCTTGCTGGGTTGATGTCAACCATTAAGGCAGCCGAATCTGGTGTTTCTGTTCAGCTTTTTTCGCTTGTGCCAGTAAAAAGATCTCATTCCGTTTGTGCACAAGGTGGGATCAATGGTGCGGTCAATACAAAGGGAGAAGGAGATTCTCCTTGGATTCATTTTGATGATACAATTTATGGTGGGGATTTTTTGGCCAATCAACCTCCAGTAAAGGCGATGTGTGAGGCGGCACCAGATATTATCAATTTAATGGATCGGATGGGGGTTATGTTTAATCGAACACCAGAGGGTCTATTGGATTTTCGCCGATTTGGTGGTACACAACATCATCGTACAGCATTTGCTGGTGCAACAACTGGTCAGCAGCTTTTGTATGCACTGGATGAGCAAGTTCGTAAATTTGAAACAGAAGGATTGGTAACCAAGTATGAAGGATGGGAATATGTTCGTGCTGTATTAGATAGTGAAGGCATTTGTCGTGGAATTGTTGCACAAAATTTAAGCTCAATGGATATTGAGGTTTTTAAATCAGATGCGGTAATTTTGGCAACCGGTGGCTTGGGTATGATTTTTGGTGGTTCTACCAATTCAACAATCAACACTGGATATGCGGCAGCGAAAACTTATTTGCAAGGCGCATATTATGCAAATGGTGAATTTATTCAGATTCATCCAACCGCAATTCCAAAAGATGACAAACTTCGTTTAATGAGTGAATCTGCTCGTGGAGAAGGTGGACGAATTTGGACGTATAAAGATGGAAAGCCTTGGTATTTTTTGGAGGAAAAATATCCAGCATATGGGAATTTGGTGCCACGCGATATTGCAACACGTGAAATTTTCCATGTTTGTGTAGACTTAAAGCTTGGTATTAATGGTGAAAATAAAGTATATCTTGATTTATCACATAAAGATCCAAAGGAACTAGATCGTAAACTTGGCGGGATTTTAGAAATTTATGAGAAATTTGTCGGACAAGATCCGCGTAAGGTTCCAATGGAAATTTTCCCAGGTGTCCACTATTCTATGGGTGGATTATGGGTTGATTATAATCAGCAAACGAGTATTCCGGGTTTGTTTGCAGCGGGGGAGTGTGATTATTCGCAGCATGGTGCAAATCGCTTAGGTGCAAACTCGCTATTGTCTGCGATTTATGCAGGAACTGTTGCTGGTCCAAATGCTATGAAATATATTGACGGATTGAATAAACATGTTGAAGATGTTCCAGAATCTGTTTTCATTGAAGCTTTGGAAATTGAGAAGAAGGCGTATGCAAACTTGCTCAGTAAATCTGGTACAGAGAATATTTATGACCTGCATAAAGAACTGGGTACGTTAATGACAGAAAATGTGACAGTTGTTCGCTATAATGACCGTTTGCAAAAAACGTTGGAAAAGTTGGAAGAGTTACTTGAAAGATATGAAAATATCAATATTAATGATCATTCTACATGGAATAATCAGACAGCTGTTTTTGCTAGAGAGCTTGGTGGTATGATTCAGCTTGCACGTGTTATTACCAAAGGTGCGCTTTTGCGTGATGAAAGCCGTGGTGCGCATTATAAACCAGAATTTCCAGAACGTGATGATGAGAAATTCTTGAAAACGACAAAAGCGCAGTATGATCCAGTGAAAAATGAGCCTGTGATTACGTATGAGGACGTAGATATTTCGCTGATTCCACCACGTAAACGTGATTATTCAAAAAGTAAGGAGGAGAAATAACATATGAGTGAGAAAGTTATCCACCTTATTATTAAAAGACAGGATACACCGGATTCTCCTGCATATGAGCAAGAATTTAAAATTCCATATCGTGAGAATTTGAATGTGATTGCAGTACTGATGGAAGTTCGTAGATTAAGTGTTGATGTGAACGGAAAATCAGTTCCACCGGTTTCATGGGAAATGAACTGTTTAGAGGAAGTTTGTGGTGCATGTTCTATGATTATCAACGGAAAGCCGCGTCAAGCATGCTCAACATTGATTGATACATTGGAACAGCCTATTCGTTTGGCTCCTTTGACTAAATTCCCAGTGATTCGTGATTTACATGTGAATCGTCAAAGAATGTTTGATGCGTTAAAACGTGTAAAAGCATGGATTCCGATCGATGGCACTTTCAGCTTAGGTTCTGGTCCAAGAATGCCTGAATATAAGCGAGAGTGGGCATATGAGCTTTCACGTTGTATGACGTGTGGGGTTTGTCTGGAATCTTGTCCGAATGTAAATGATAAATCGAAATTTATTGGTCCACAACCTTTGTCTCAGGTTCGCTTATTTAATACACATCCGACAGGAGCAATGCATAAAGCAGAGCGTTTGCGTACCATTATGAGTGAAGGTGGAATTGCCGAGTGTGGAAATGCACAAAATTGCGTGAAGGCATGTCCAAAAGAGATTCCATTAACTACTTCGATTGCTGCACTGAATCGTGCAACAACTATACAAGCGTTTAAAGATTTCTTTGGCAGTGACAGTTAATTTTTAATGAAAACATTGTATAAACCTCTTTTATTCAGATGTTTGTTTTACAATTTCTGACTAAAAGAGTTTTTTTATATATTTTTATGAAATTTGATTGCTACAGCTTATCGAGGATAAAAAGATTCTTAAATCGTCAGAAAGAATTGATAAAACAGTAGGCTATGGATTTTTTGTATTACTAAGAAATATGGTCAAAAAGATATTTAATCTTTATGTTAGAATAATTTTAGGCATGGTAAAGAATGTCTTCTTATCAAAGTGAAAGTAACAAACAAAGATACTTATAATAATTCATAGGTATCAACTGATCTGAGTCATCATTATTAGAAGAGTGAACAATTATGTTTATATAATAAAGTCTTGCCATAAATGCAGGTAATTTATCAAGATCTTTCAAATAACAGTTAAGGGAAGTGATTGACGAAACCACCAAAGTTTTGACGAGCTTAGATCTGTTCACATCAACTTGTATTAAATGTAGCATTTGTTTTGGTTTGCAATATATTTGTTTAATTCATAAGGCTGTGTTTCATTCTTGTTATCATATGATTTAGTATGCAGTCATAATCCCACTTTGTTTTTATCAGTATGGCTCATTTGATGTTTTATGAAATGAATTTCTAGAGAATTAGGAATGAAAGTTTAGATTGATACAGGGATTGTTTTATTTATTTGATAGAGAAAATAATTATACATACTTTTATTTTATTTTTGTAAATGATGACTTTTATATTTATAAATTAAAAAAATTAGAATATTTATTTTATTTTCTTGAGTCTATATGATGTCCATCTTTATCTAACACCATTTTATTTGTGGAATTTAGATAAATATAAACTTGTTTTTAATATATCTGTGTAAAAGAATCATAGCACGTTATGTTCATATTATTATGTATTAAGTAGTTTAACCCATTTGTTCCTCCGTCTGAGCATGATTTGTCTTTTTTCAAATGAGTGCTCACATCAGAAATGACAAGCATTTATAGGTTTTCTAGTCAATAAAAAGGCTAAAACACCATTGAATATATCTATTTTTATCACTTTGTGTATAAATGCGCACGGTTCTTAGAGGCAAAACATATGATATGTAGACGAAAGTAAATGAATGGTTCGCTGCAATTCAGGTGAGGTAAGGAGGTCACATCATTGGATGAAAAGAAATTTCATACGAAATCAATTCTAACAAAACGAGAAAAGGAAGTATTTGAATTGCTTGTTCAAGATAAAACAACAAAGGAAATTGCAACAGATTTATTTATTAGTGAAAAAACGGTACGAAATCATATTTCTAATGCGATGCAGAAGCTCGGTGTCAAAGGTCGGTCACAAGCAGTTGTGGAGTTGATTCGAACAGGTGAGTTGAAATTGTAAATATATTTTGGGTTAAAGGCTGAGACAAAATAAAAGTTTTAAAAATAATTTGTCTTTTTTCTGTTTTTTTAAAACATATTTATAAAAGCCTAGGTTGTCTTATTTACTTTGGTTTTTTTGTAAATAAATCTTTTGTTTCAGCCTTTTTCTGCTGCCTCATCATATCAGACTGTTTTTTTAAAATAAATTTTGTTAGAATGAATGAGTTGGACAGATGATTAAGCGATTAAGAAAAGAATAAGAGATTTTGAGAGAAGCCTTTTATTTGTTACTTTTTTTGTTTAGATTATTTGAAAATAAAGTTGAAAGAAGCTGGAACAAAAGTATTTTTGCTTTCAAACCAATTTTTTTCTGAAGTTTCTGCATGGATGAGACATCTATGGGAGAGAAGATTCAAAGTAAGGTCGTTGTTTTGATGTAGGCTGGTGGCTATTTGAGGAAAGCGAGACAAATGTGAAAAAGCCATTTTTGACTTTGTTTCAGCCTCTAATCTAGAAAGCCATTAAAGTGTATATGAAAAGAAAGATTAGGAGGCATGGTTGTGAAACGACCAATTGGAATGTTAGATTCGGGAGTTGGTGGTTTAACCGTTGTAAGAGAACTGATGCGTCAGCTTCCAAAAGAGAAAATTATCTATATCGGGGATACATTACGGTGTCCATATGGTCCAAGACCGTTTGAAGAGGTACGAAAATTTACTTGGGAACTGGTTCGTTTTTTGCTTACATATAATATAAAAATGCTTGTGATTGCTTGTAATACGGCAACTGCTGTTGTATTAGATGAATTGCAAAGAAGCTTGGATATTCCTGTGGTCGGGGTTATTGCACCAGGTACACGTGCCGCTTTAAAAGTTACAAGAAGCAAACGGATCGGAGTAATTGGAACAAAGGGGACCATTCATTCTGATGCTTATCAGAAGTCATTGAAGATGATTGATAATTATGTATATGTCAAAAGTGTAGCTTGTCCAGATTTTGTTCCGATTGTAGAAAGAGGAGATTTTCATAAAAAGCAGACGTTTGAGATTGTCAAGAAAAATTTGTTGCCGTTTCAGTTTGAAGAGATCGATACGTTAATTCTTGGATGTACACATTATCCACTCTTACAAAAACAAATTCAGAAAGCCATGGGACGACGTGTCACATTAATTAATTCAGGGGAAGAAACTGGTAGAGAGCTCAGTACAATTTTACAATACAGTAATCTTTTGAATATTTATGCTTTAGAAGGAAAGCATAAATTTTTTACAACCGGTGATGCAGCAATGTTTGAAAGAATTGCAAGTCAATGGCTAGATGAAAAAAATTATGTCACGCAGCAAATCCGATTAGAATAAGAACTCTATTGATTTTTTGATTGCCATTAAAAAAATGTGCAATCTTTTTTTGTTCTAATGGAATAAACAGCTCGTATACATAGTAGTACGAACTGTTGAGGAGGGAATGAGAAGATGAAAATGAAAAAGATGTCCAAAGTTCAAAGCATATTGTTATCGTTAACTTTGGTGGGGGTATGCGGTGGTGCTTACTATTATTACAGTGATTTTTCAGATCAGGATGTAAAAACAAAAGAAACAGTACAGACTGTAAGTGGAAAATCAGGAGAATCTGAAACGGTGAAAGAGGGTTATGTATTAAGAGATTTATATTTTATTGATGAAAATGGCTATGTTGTACCACGTTCATTGGCTTTGCCTGAATCCAATGCTGTTGTCAAACAGTCTTTAGAATACTTGGTGCAAAATGGACCTGTTACCGAATTGCTTCCGAATGGATTTAAAGCTCCTTTACCAGCGGATACAGAAATTTCTGTTGATTTGAAGGAAGATGGATTACTTGTTATCAACTTATCAGATGCATTCAAAAATTATGCTGCTGTTGATGAACAACGAATTTTACAATCGATTGTTTGGACAGCTACACAGTTTGATAAGGTAAAGGAGGTTAAGTTGCAAATGTCTGGTTATGATCTAACAGCCATGCCAGTGGGGAATACACCGCTTGCAACAAGCCTGGATCGTTCAATTGGAATCAATCATCAAACCAGCGAAATTGCTGATTTTATGAATTCTAAAAGTGCAGTGATTTACTATGTATCGCAAATTGGAAATGAGACCTATTATGTGCCTGTAACCAAACGCATTTCATCTAACGAGCAAAATATGGCAGCGGCCATAGTCAATGAATTGGTGCTTGGTCCGTCTTATGAAACAGATTTGCTTAGCGATTTTCATGAAGATGTGGTTTTACTGAATGAACCAGAGTTTGAAAACGGGCAGGTCACTGTAAATTTCAATCAAAATATTTTTTCAGATGCACAAAATCATGTCGTTTCTCAATATATGCTGGATGCATTGGTTTTATCGTTAACCGAACAACCAGATATTGATTCAGTTGCATTGTTGGTAGAGGGGGAAGCAATTGCTGTTGACGGCAACGGTGAAAAAATTAACAAACCGGTCACACGCCCGCAAAATACAAATGTAGGTAGTTATTAATGATTTTTTTTGTTATAGTAGAAGAGGACGGAAATAAGATCATCAAGTGCTTCGGTAAATAACGGATATAAAACGTTTTCCTGCTGAGTATTTTTGAAATTTTATTTGTCCGATCTCTTTTTTTATTTTTGGGGAGGGACAGAAAATGAGACATGACGGGCGAAAAAATGATCAACTGCGTGCAATCAACATACAACCTGACTTTATCGTTCATCCAGAAGGTTCTGTATTGATTACATTTGGTCAAACACGTGTTATTTGTAATGCGACAGTTGAGGAAAAGATTCCGTCTTTTTTACGTGGACAAAATAAAGGCTGGATTCAAGCTGAGTATGCGATGCTTCCGCGGGCAACCCATCAAAGAACTTCCCGAGAATCACATAAAGGAAAGGTAACTGGGCGTACAATGGAAATTCAACGTTTAATCGGACGTGCATTACGCAGTGTGATCGATTTGGAAAAATTGGGTGAGCGCACGATTACAGTAGATTGTGATGTGATTCAGGCAGATGGCGGAACACGGATAGCATCCATTAATGGAGCTTTTATTGCGATTGCTATTGTTATGAAAAAGCTGCTCACTGCTGGCGTAATTGAACAAAATCCGTTGAAGGATTATTTGGCGGCTGTTTCTGTTGGGATTTCTAAATCTGGTGAGGTATTGTTGGATTTAGATTATACAGAGGATTCTACATGTCAAGTCGATATGAACATCGTAATGACTGGAAAGGGACATTTTGTGGAACTGCAGGGAACTGGTGAAGAAGCAACTTTTTCCTTTGAACAGTTGCAAGATTTGTTAGCATTGGGCGCTGCGGGTATTGCACAATTGATTGAACTCCACCAAAAGGTGATTAATGATTATGAGGTATCTGTTATTTTGTAGATTTAAAAATAAAGAGGGATCAAGCGATGGATATTGTGATTGCAACAAATAATCTTGGAAAAGTGAAAGAATTTCAAAGTTTACTTGCACCGTATGGCTACACAGTAAAATCATTAAAAGATTTTCCAGAAATCGAAGAAGTTGAAGAAACTGGAACAAGTTTTGAAGAAAATGCCTGTATGAAGGCAGAATATTTGGCAAAAGTATTAGATTGTCTAGTTGTTGCTGATGATTCAGGGCTTGAAGTTGATGCATTAAATGGTGAGCCAGGTGTATATTCTGCACGCTATGCTGGTTTGGAGAAAGATGATGAAAAAAATTTACAATTGGTATTGGAGAATTTAAAGGATGTAGCACCAGAAAACAAAACAGCACGTTTTATTTGCGTTATGGCGTTGGCAAAACCTGGCGAATTGACAAAAACATACCGAGGTGTCTGTGAAGGAATGATTATCGATGAAAAGAAAGGAACAAATGGTTTTGGGTATGATCCAATTTTCTATTTTCCAGAATATGCATGCACTACAGCGGAAATGACATGTGAACAAAAAGGTAAAATCAGCCATCGTGGTAAAGCGCTACGGCTATTAATTAATGATTTACAATAAAAATTTTATAGAAAAATAAAATCAAACCATTTGGGAGATGAAACGATGAAAATTTTGGTTGTCAGCGATACACATGGGGAAACCATACAATTTCAATCTGTTTTGGACAAACATAAGGATGCAGATATGAAAATTCATTGTGGAGACAGTGAGTTAAAAGTAGACGATCCATTGTTATCTGGTTTTTATGTTGTTCAAGGAAATTGTGATAAACGGGAAATGTTTCAGAATGAACAAGTTGTGATGTTTGAAAATATGAATATTTTTATTACACATGGTCATTTGTATAAAGTGAAGCAGACTCTTTTACCCATTTCTTTGCGTGCAAAAGAGATTGAAGCTAAAATCGTTTGTTTTGGACACAGTCACAGACTAGGAATTGAAGAACGAGAGGGTATGATTTTCTTAAATCCAGGAAGTTTGAATTTTCCGCGTGGACGGAGCGAGGGAACTTATGTTATAATTGATGTTAAAGAAAATGAGTTTGAAATAACATGTTGGAGTGCAGAACATACTCGTTTATGTTGTTATACTTTTCAACGGTAGATTTTTATTGACATGGCGACGGGTATCATCTATAATAGATATTGTCGCCAGTAAATAATATAGATGCGGACGTAGTTTAGTGGTAAAATAAAAGCCTTCCAAGCTTTGGTTGTGGGTTCGATTCCCATCGTCCGCTCCATTTTTGTTTCAGTAGCTCAGCTGGATAGAGCAACGGCCTTCTAAGCCGTCGGTCGGGGGTTCGAATCCCTCCTGGAACGCTTTTTGTGTTTTTTAGAATAATTTAAAAATGCTTATGAATGTTGATACACCAACGTTTGTAAGCATTTTTTATTACTCAAGAATGACGTAGAAAAACGTACTTGTGTAAAACTTTTTACACGAATTTTACACATACATCTTGCTAAAAGTAGCGGTCGTATTGTTTTCATCTTCTTTCCTAAGTTCTTTTAATAGATGTGCATAATGTTCGTGCGTGGTTTCTATATCTGCGTGTCCTAGACGTTCTGACACATAATAGACAGAAATTCTTTTGTATAGCAAAATACTTGCGTGCGTGTGCCTTAGACCGTGTACACTTATTTCTTTTATCCCTAAATCTTTACACGTGTTTTTAAGCGTCTTATTTACTGCTGCATTGCTAAGAACGTGATATTTAGATGTCATTACAAAAAATACAAGGTTATGTTCGTTTGCGATACTTTTTAATTTTAGTTTTTTGAACTCGTTCATGGTGGCTTGATCTATTGTAATCGTTCTCACAGATTGCTCGTTTTTTGTTGCACAAAAACCTTGTTCCATTTTAGCTGTATATCCCCAGTTTTTAGAAATTCGAACCGTATTGTTTTTAAAATCAAAATCCGACCACTGCAATCCCATCATTTCCGCAAATCGCATACCAGAAGTTATCCCAAGAAGAATGCAGTAGTAAGACAATCCTCTATCAAGCCTATTTTTAGTTTCCTTCAACAAAATTTCGCTTTCATCGAAATCAAGATGCTTTTCTTCTGGTAGTTTTGTTTTCTTGTCTCCAGATAGTTTTACACCTCGTGTGAAGTCTATACGAATCACGCACTCGTCAATCGCATCTCTAACACATGCTCGAACGTGTGTATTCAATTTTCGCACAGTATCCTTTGCGTGTGTTTTGGCATACTCGTTTATAAAAATCTGGTAATCTCTTTTTGTTATATCTTGTATTTTCTTTGCAGAAAAATAATCTTCTACGTTTTTGATAGATGTTTTGTAGCGTGCCATAGTGTTTGCATTCACATCTACCTTATAAACATTAACCCATTCCTTAAAATAAGCCGCAAATGATTCGTTCGTGGCGATTTGTACGAATCCTGTACCTAAGTCGCTCTCTACTACCGCAGCGGCAACCTGTGCCTCTTTCTTTGTTTTAAATCCGCCTTTCCGGATTGGTTTTGATTTTCCATCAATAACTCTCGAAATGGTGTACTGCCATGTTTTTCCTCTTTTTTGAAAGCTCGCCATTTTAATCTTCCTTTCTAACGAAATGTGGTTTACCAATTCTGCCATCTTTGTCCACACTGTATGTCGCATTTTGTTTTGGTTGGATTTTTTTCAGTAATTCGGTAGCAAGAGTTTCACAGTTTTTATTTACTTCAATAGAAATTTTTATCATTTTTATTCCTCCCCAAATTCAATTTCCGCAAGGCTTTCATTAAGCGTTTTGAAATTCCAGTGCCTTTTCATAGAAATGCTGATAGCCTGTTAGGTTTTCTTTCATGTACTCTGTAAAACCTTTCAATGTCATTGTGTTGCTCATGTTTTTCTCTCATTTTCGAACGTATGTTCGATTTTGAATTAAAAAATATATAGTGAAGTACAATGTACAATCACTCAAACAATTTGACCACTACAACATTTTCAAAGTATATAATATAGCCGTTGTGCGTTGTACACAGACCATATTTTTGTTGGTAGTGCTTAATGGATTCGGTCAAGAAATCCTCTGTTACGCCGATCAGTTCAGCAAATTCATATCGGCTTGTTACACCAGCTTGATAAGCTTCAATGAATTTGTCTAATGGAATCATGCGTTTATATGCCCAATTTCTTGCACGTTTTTCTTGCTTACGGTTCTCCAATTTACTTTGGTCGAGGATATTTCCGAAAGATGTATAATGGTGACCGAGTTCTTCGGATAAGACACAAGCTTTCTTTATAGTTGGCATATCTCTTTTTATTGCTATGCGTTTTCCTTTTATTCTTCCGTCGTATCCACGTAAAGGCTTTTCTTTCACAAGCAGTCCACAGTTTGCAGCTTCGTTTAAAAGTTCTTCATACATACATATCATCTTAATTTATCTATTTGTAAATATCCCCTCTGTTATCAATATCTAAAACATCGACAATCAACTGTTCATTATCTAATCTATAAATTGCACGGATAGATCCGATACGAACACGATATTTTACGTTTTTTCCTTTTAATTGCTTAATATCTCCTTGATAGGGTAGTTGGTTTAGTGCAATAATAATTCTGGTTTGTGTTTTTTTATCTTGTTTTCTAATGAATTTCTCAGCGGATTTTTGTAATACAATTTTATATTTCAATATTCAAATCCTCCGCTAATTGCTCGAGGGAGATAGTCACTCCATCATTTTCACGTTCTGCTCTTTCCAGCATTTCTTTATCCCATTCATCTGGTTCAATACTTTCTCCAGCATAGGACTGCATACTTTCCAAGACGTTTACAATAAATATTAGTTTTTCATCCGGAATATTGTTGATGAGTTGTAACGCTCTTTCACGGTTTGACATGTAAATTATCTCCTTTGTTTTTTTATCATTTTATGCCTTTTTCTTTAGAAATTTTCGTCATCCATGATGTCATCGTCATGCTGCATATCTTCTTTTGTAGCATTTGGATTTGCGTGTGCAGCGTTTAGAAGAGGTACATCATTTTGTTGGTACATTGGATTTATACTTAAATCTTTAGCATATTCAATGGTTTTTTCTTTGCCTTTGTCGTTTAAGGTATTAAAGTGTTTTAATAGAATACTTTCAGATAAAGAAATAGGGCTTTGTGAATCATCTGTTTTGAAGGTTGTATCAATTTCTGTTTTTGGTATGTCAAAGTAATCGGCTATTTTCTGAATGACTCCGTGTGAAGGTGTAGCACGCAATTTAACATAATCGGTTATTGTGGATGGAACAAGTCCAATATGTTTAGCAAGGACATTTTTTTTCACATTATTTTTTTCAAGAAGTGCTTCTATATTTGCGGCTATTATTTTGCGACGTTCGAATTCATCTGGATTTAACTGCTTTTCTTTTTTCATTGTTTAATCCTCCTTGTATTTACGATTATACCGCAAAAAATTGCAAAATCAATATAAAATACGATTTAAAAGTAAAAAAGTGTTGACTTATGGTTTTGGGTGACTTAATATTATAAATACGATTTAATCGCATTTAAATTTTGAAAGAAAGGAGGCGGCGACATGACTAAACAATTTGCAATACATGAATTAAGAGAACGTAATGGTCTGACACAAAATGAATTAGCATCCATGCTAGAGATATCACCTAAGAAACTATGGAGCATTGAACAAGATTCTTCAGACATCTCAAATGTAGTGCTGAAAAAAATAATGTACCTGTTTCAAATTGATTACGGTTCTCTTTTTTTAGGTAAAAAATGCGATTTAATCGCATTTAATAAAAAAGAAGTAAAGAAACGGTTTGAACAAATGAAGGTTAGTTGATTTAGAGGAAAGGAGAAACAAACATGGCAAAAAGCAAATTAAACATCGAAATGAATGTAACAAACATCGATGAAGTGTTAAAAAAAGCAAATCGACTTGTAGAGCTTTTATGGGAAGCTAAACAAATTATCGATTCGCTTCAAAGAAACAAAGGATGTTAAAATCCTAATTTTTTAATTGCATATTGCGATGTAGCTTCTGATAACATATTTTCCCAACTTTTAAATTTTGTTGTGCTCGCAATATGGCTATCAAGTTCATTTTCTGGAATAGACTCAAAATCTTCTTGTGATTGTACTTTGAAATTACCGGCGTTTAGTAATTCATCCAAAGAAGAAAAATTTGTGTACTTTCTCATAAATTCAGATGTAAATAAATCATCAAAAGAAACATGATTGTGCCCTTCAAGTTCTTTTATGCCTTTTTCCATCTGTTTTAGTCTGTTTTGCAATTTATCGAAGCCTGTTATTTTTACAGACATATTTTTTCACCCCCTTTGTTATTTAATAGGTAAATTTTACCATTAAACCGTAATATTTTGTAAATTTAATATGTTTATAGTTTTGGAAAGGAGTTGATTTTATGAATCAGCTATCAAATCAAGTAAACACAATTTCATCTCTAGAAGTTGCAGAAATGATGGAAGTATCTCACAGAGATATTTTAAGAAAATTAGAAGGGGCAAAAGATAGATTCAAATTTTAGCTGAAGCCCAAATGGGCGTGAGTGATTATTTCATTGAATCTACTTATACAGATGGTAGTGGTAAAACAAATAAATCCTACAACTGTACAAAACTAGGCTGTGAGTTTCTTGCCAATAAGTTCACAGGCGAAAAAGGAATATTATTCACAGCTAAATACGTGAAGCGGTTTAATGAGATGGAACAAAGAAAGATTTTACCTAAGCCCAAATCAGACAACACCGCAAAACTCAAACGTCTTGAAATTATGGATATGAATCAGAACACGACAAGCGAACATGGTTTTGAAAATTCAAGAGAAACACGGAAAGAATCTTTCTAAGCAAGCGAATCAAACTTTACTAGCGTACTCTACTAAACTTCTAACCGGTCAATTTTTGATTGAATTGCCACGAGTCGATAAATTGTACTCTGCAACAGAAATAGCTGAAATGGTAGGTAGCAATAAAGCTATGGTAGGAAGGATTGCCAATGCCAATAATTTGAAGATTGATGGAGTATATGGAATGACAGTTATGGATAAATCTCCGTACAGTTCAAAAGAAGTTATTTGCTTTAAGTATAACGAATTTGGAAAAGAAGCGTTGATTAAGGCTTTCAATTCAAAAAAATCGTGATGGAGAAGTTGTTAATTAGATGAAAGTGATTAAATTCAATTTTGGGAAACTAATCACTCAAGCAACAGATGAAATACTTGAAGTGGTTGATAAGTACGAATTCACGAACGGTGAAGTGAAAATGTTGTTTCAGTCATTGGTTAATGAAATGGAATCGCATTTACTTCAGTTTCCGGGCGAACATGATGAACCGTTTTATTCAAAAACAATATGAGGAGGGAATTTTAAATGAAAATCAAATTCAAAGAAATGGCCGAGTATATCAATTACTGTTCAGATTCAAAAATAACAAACTATAAAACAGGAGAGGTGAAAATGATTGGTGTTTCGTTAGATAAAGGTATTTTTGCCTATTACAATCCAAAAGATAAAACCGCAATACAAGGCACTTAAGGAGTTTATTGATTTTATTGAAGAGTGCAAGCGTGATGAAGAGGTAGGCGATTAAAATGCAAACCTTAGACGTTAGTCTTTCTATTCCGATTCCGTCAAACATGGTTCTTATAACACGGACGCACTATGAGGAGTTGAAAGACGAACAGCTTCATGGGGTGTACTGGAGTATGAAAGACTTGGAGAATCGAACTGGTAAAAAACAGCTTTGGCTTAAAGAAAATATCTTATTCCAGCCACGTTTTAAGAAAATATTAGATTCTAAATCAGGCGGATTTGTACATTATCCGCAATCAAGTGGACAACCTTGGACATTTCATGCTAAAAAGATGGCTGATTTTTTGGACAAAAACTTTAATGAAATATTTGCAGGGAAAGGGGGTGAAATCAAATGAGCAAACGTGAACGCAAACGGATTCTACGCAACGTT
>ERZ1643251.603-NODE-603-length-49258-cov-14.669106_pt1 | contig 49258 bp, 47 predicted proteins | sample MGYA00579261_ERZ1643251 | MGnify/ENA primary metagenome ERZ1643251 (study PRJEB29033, sample SAMEA4952267) | chicken gut metagenome | biome: Broiler Chicken; feature: Gastrointestinal Tract; material: Caecum | place: Ireland | collected 2018 | study: Broiler... | reverse complement strand
ATACCATCGGCATTTCTGCCGATGGTATCCAAAGTGGGTATTCTTTTTGGTGCCGGTGGCGGGGGTCGAACCCGCACCCTGTTGCCAGGACTGGATTTTGAGTCCAGCACGTCTGCCAATTCCATCACACCGGCGAATGCTATATTAGTATAGCAAAACAGAATGAAAAAGGCAAGCCTTTTCGGAAAAAAACGGAACACAATAAAAGGTCATAAAATATTTACAATTGTTACGTTCTTGTTTTCCTGCATTTGAACTGCTATGATATTTTCCGTTTAAATAAGGAGGGGAAGGTTCTTTGTCCGAAAAAACCAAGAGAATCAGCAGAATTATATTAACAAATACCATACGCTTTGGATTGATCCTGGGATTTGTCCTTGGCTTTGCTGCTTTGTTTGGTCAGACCAATGTCCTGGCCGGCGTGGCGCTGGTTGTGGGGCTGTTGATGTTTCCGGTATGTGATTTGGGGCTCCGTCCTGGCTGCGCCGCGCTTTTGATCCTGGCCTTGTATCCGATATGCGGGATCGTCGCGTCGCTGCCTCGTCCGGGTTTGTTGGCTGGGATGCTGATTGATTTTATATTTGTATGTTTGCTGATGGTTTTATTTGCTGAACCGGCGATGTTGAAACCACACATCAATTTCTTGCTTTGCTTTCTGTTTTGCCGGTCGGCGCCTGTGGCAGGCCGCGATTTTATACTGCGGATTTTGGGCCTGATTGCCGGCGGCACGCTGATTGCAGCGGCGATGCTCATTTTTCAAAAACGAGCGAAAAATATTTCGCAGAGGCGCACGCTTCGCGCGCAGATCGACCTATGTATTTCAAACAATCGTGCGTTTATTCTTCGGATGGCGATAGGAATCGCATTGGCAATGGCGGCCGGTGAGGCGCTGCATTTGAAAAAATCGCTTTGGATTACCATTGTGGTCATGTCGTTGACACAGCCAGCGTTTTGTGACGCTGTACAGCGCATACGGCACCGCGTCTGTGCGACAGTTGTCGGAATCGCTTTGTTCACAATTCTGTTTGATCTGCTGATTCCGCAGCAATATGCCACTGTGGGGATTCTGCTGCTTGGCTACTGCGGTAGTTTTACATCTGCATATCAGCATGTTCAGACCGTCAATGCGGTGTCCGCGATCACGGCATCGCTTGTCCTTTTGGATTCCACCACAGCGGTATGGAATAGAGCCGGTTGTCTGGCCGGCGGTATTGTAATCGTGCTGCTGCTTTATACCGCGCAGCGTGCATGCGGGCCGCTTGCAGCTTATCTGCGCAAATACATCTGTGCAAACAGGGAGCAGAACGGATTCAATGGGGACACGCCCTGAATGGGACAGGGCGCGGCATAGAGTCACCGTCCGCCGGAACAGATGGTTTTAGACGTATTTACGCAGGATGCTTGATTTTTCCTGCAAATTACGTTATGATAAGAAGTCAATAGCGGTCCCAGCCCAGACGAAACGCAGATGCGCTCCATTGGCGGGGACAGTGGAGTCCATGCGGGCTTTTGATACAGGAAGGGATGTCAACATGAGTCAGGATCTGTTGACAGTGATCAGGCAGATGACGCCGGGTTTTTCCAAGGGCCAGCGTTTGATTGCCGGATATATTGTCAATCATTTTGATAAAGCTGCGTTTATGACGGCCTCAAAGCTGGGCGCGGTTGTCGGCGTGAGCGAATCAACAGTTGTGCGCTTTGCCTCTGAGATAGGCTTTGAAGGTTATCCGGAGCTTCAAAGGGCGCTTCAGGAATTGATCCGCAACAAGCTGACCACCGTGCAGAGGATGGACGTGACGAGCGATCAGCTCGAGAATGCGGATGTTCTGGCCAAGGTGCTCGGCAAGGATATTGAAAAGATCCGCCGCACGCTTGAGGAGACGAGCCGTACAGATTTTGAGCAGGCGGTTGACTCGATCTGCGCGGCACGCAGCATCTACATTATTGGCGTGCGTTCCGCAGCCGCGCTTGCGCAGTTTATGAGCTTTTATTTCAACCATATTTTCCCGAATGTACGCCTTATCAATACGACAAGCCGAAGCGAAATGTTTGAGCAAATTATGCGGATCGGTCCGGACGATGTGTTTATCGGCATCAGCTTTCCGCGCTATTCGCGGCGCACGGTACAGGCGTGTCATTATGCGCGCACCAACGGCGCGAAGGTGATTGCTCTGACGGATTCAATGCAGTCGCCGATTGCCGAAGGCGCCGACCACACGCTCGTAGCGCGCAGCGATATGGTTTCTTTTATCGATTCGCTCGTCGCGCCGCTGTCGCTCATCAACGCGTTGATTGTCGCGGTCGGCTTGAAAAAGCGCGGCGAAATCGCCCAGACCTATGAACGCCTTGAACGGATCTGGGATCAATATGACGTTTATGAAAAGCATGGGGAGGGAGCCGGTGGCAATTAAAACCATCGTAATCGGCGCGGGCGCCGCAGGGCTGTGCTGCGCTGGCTTTCTGGCCCGTGCGGGTATGCCGGCGCTTGTGCTGGAACGAGGACCCCGGCCGGCCCGCAAGGTGCTTGTCACCGGAAAGGGCCGCTGTAATGTGACAAATAACTGTACGCCGGATGTTTTTCTGAAAAATGTCCGGACGAACAGCCGCTTTTTATATAGTGCGTCGAGCGCCTTTTCGCCGGAGGACACCATACGCCTGTTTGAATCGCTTGGCGTGCCGCTGAAAACGGAACGGGGAAACCGGGTATTCCCGGTTTCGGACCGGGCCGGGGATATTGCCGACGCGCTGATCCGCTTCGCGGGTAAGGATTGTATACGCATGGGCGCACGCGTTTCTCAGATTCTGGCCGAGGACGGCGCTGTGCGCGGCGTGCGGCTGGAAAATGGCGGAACATGTATGGCCGACGCGGTTGTACTGGCCACGGGCGGCATGAGCTATCCGGGAACCGGCTCGACCGGCGATGGATACCGCCTTGCCGAGCGTCTCGGCCATACGGTCGTATCGCCGCGCGCTGCGCTCGTCCCTATCGAAGCGAGTGAGAAATGGTGCGCTGAATTGATGGGGTTGTCGCTGAAAAATGTGACGCTGACGCTAAAAAATGCGGCGGGCAAGGCTGTATTTTCCGAAATGGGGGAGATGCTGTTTACACATTTCGGCGTTTCGGGACCATTGGTGTTGTCGGCTTCCTCCTATATTAAGGAGGATCCCGGCGCGTATCGCATAGAGATCGATCTAAAGCCGGCGCTCAATATGCAGCAGCTTGACGCGCGGCTCCTGCGGGATTTCGCGGAGAACAGGAACCGGGATTTTATCAATGCGCTTGACCGGCTCTTGCCGCGCAAGCTGATCCCGGTGGCGGTTCGATTGTCCGGCGTTGCGCCGGAGAAAAAGGTGCATTCCATAACGCAGGCCGAACGCCGCGCTTTCGCGGCGCTTTTGAAGGCGCTGCCGGTCACTCCGAAGGCGTTTGCGCCGATCGAGCAGGCAGTGATCACTTCAGGTGGAATCAGCGCTCGGGAGATTAATCCCAAGAGCATGGAGTCCAAGCTGATCAGAGGGCTTTATCCGATCGGCGAGGTGGTTGACGTCGATGCGTTCACCGGCGGATTCAACCTGCAGATTGCCTTTTCAACAGCATTTCTCGCGGCTGCGGCCATTGCTGCGGCCGACAATGGATAAAGGGAGTAAAGAAGCATGGTTTCTATCGCGATAGACGGTCCGGCTGGCGCAGGAAAAAGTACGATTGCACGCGCGATCGCCGAACGGCTTGGATATATCTATGTGGATACCGGCGCGCTGTATCGCGCGGTCGGGCTATATGCCACCGCCAACGGCATAGAGACAACGGACGAGGCCGGAGTGGAGCGATTGCTTATGAGCGCAAAGGTCGAGCTGCGTCACGATAAAAGCGGGACGCAGCGCGTATACCTCAACGGATACGATGTTTCCGAGGAAATACGGCGGCCGGAAATTTCCATGGCGGCGAGCAATGTCAGCGCGCTGCCGGCGGTGCGGCAATTTTTGTTTGCGCTTCAGCAGAACCTTGCAATGGAGCACAATGTTGTGATGGACGGTCGCGACATCGGAACGGTCGTGCTGCCGCGCGCACAGGTCAAAATTTTTTTGACGGCGTCTGTGGAGGATCGCGCGCGCAGGCGTTTCGATGAGTTGACCGCAAAGGGCAGGTCCGTCACATATGAGGAGGTTCTTGAGGATATCCGAAAGCGTGATGAAAGCGATACAAACCGTGCGATTGCGCCGCTTAAACAGGCGCGCGACGCCTTACTGGTCGATACCACCGGCAACACGCTTGAACGGTCGATCGATATCCTTTTAAAACTTGTGAAGGAGCAGCTTGCCCATGTTTTATAGTTTCTGCTGGTGGCTTTGTATGATCTGGATCCGGGTGATGTATCATGTAGAAATTGTCGGGCGCGAAAATGTTCCGCGGGATCGCGGCTATATCCTGGCCGCAAATCACCGTACAAATATGGATCCGATCTTTGTGGCCGCCGGCGTGCGCGCACCGATCCGCTATATGGCGAAGGTGGAGCTGTTCCAGAAGGGGAAACTGTTTTCCTGGCTGCTCCACAGGCTTGGAGCCTTCCCGGTGGAACGCGGCAAGGGCGACACAGGCGCGGTTGAGTGGGCCGAACAAGTGGTTCGCAGCGGCGCCGTCCTGGGCATGTTTCCAGAGGGGACGCGCTCAAAGGACGGGACGCCGGGAAAGCCCAAGTCCGGGGTGGCGATGATCGCTTCACAGACGAACGCTTCTGTGCTGCCGTGCGCCGTATGCTATGGGAAAGAACTGCGCTTTCGCACACGGCTCACCATCCGCTACGGCCCGCTGATTCCGTATGAGCGCCTTGGTTTTTCACAGGCTAACGCCGCGCCGCGTGAAATCAAAGCCGCCAGCCGGTTGATTATGGATGAAATTGTCAGGCTTCTGGAGGAACAGGCATGAGCGTAACGGTTGCAAGGACGGCGGGCTTCTGCTTTGGCGTTCAGCGTGCGTATGATCTTGCGATGGAGCTGGTCCGGTCCGGCCGGCCCGCCTGTACTTACGGCGAACTGATCCATAATCCGCAGATTGTAGCTAAACTTTACAAGGCAGGGATACCGGCGATTGAGCGTGTAGAGGACAATATAGACAGACGTGCGGTCATTATTCGATCGCACGGAGTGCCGCCGTCGGTCTATCATGCGCTGGCTGAAATGGGCTGCGAGGTCGTCGATGCGACCTGCCCATATGTGCAGAAGATACATAAGCTGGCCGCGGCATACGCAAAAGACAGCATTATTTTGATTGCCGGGGATCCTTCACATCCGGAAGTACAGGGAATAGAGGGTTTCTGTGAGCGCCATTTGACGTTTAAAAATGCTGATGAGCTTAAAAGTTTGTATCCATTTTTGGAAAAAAACAGAAATAAAGCCTTTGTTTTACTTTCACAAACGACTTTTTCAGTGTCGGAATGGGAAAAAAGTGTAGAAAAACTTAAAAAAGTGTGTACAAACCTTCGAATATTTGATACAATATGTATTGCTACTGAGAGACGCCAACGCGAGGCAGGGAAATTGGCCGCCGAAAACGATGCGATGGTGGTGGTGGGTGGCCGCCGCAGTTCAAATACCGTGAAGCTTGCGCAGATTTGTGGGGGATTTTGCGAAACTTTTTTAGTCGAATCGGCAAAGGAATTGTATGATTGCGACTTTAACGGGCATACTAGGGTTGGCGTCACAGCCGGAGCGTCTACGCCGGCGTGGATTATTAAGGAGGTACATAAAACCATGAGTGAGATTCTAAGGGATCAGGACGAGCTTTCTTTCGAGGAGATGTTGAATCAGTCTTTTAAGACGATAGATAACAGGGAGAAAGTAACTGCCGTTGTGACAGGGATCGCCCCGAATGAAATTTCTGTCGATATCGGCACCAAACACGCCGGTTATGTCCCGCTGTCCGAGCTGACGGACGATCCGAACGCGAAGCCTGAGGAGCTTGTTAAGGTCGGCGATACGCTCGACCTTATGGTTGTACGCGTCAACGATGTGGAAGGCACGGTTATGCTCTCCAAAAAGCGTCTCGACGCGATTGCAGGCTTTGAGAAGGTCATGAACGCTGTCGATACGGATGAAATCCTTGAGGGCACGGTCGTCGAGGTGATCAAGGGCGGTGTGCTCGCTTTGACCAACGGTGTGAAGGTCTTTATTCCCGCCTCGCAGGCGACCCTGTCCCGCAGCGACAGCCTTGATGACCTGCTCAAGCAGAAGGTCAACTTCAAAATCCTCGAGGTCAACCGCCAGCGCAAGCGCGCGGTCGGTTCTATTCGCGCTGTTCTGCGCGAGCAGCGCAAAGAGCTTGAGGACAAGTTCTGGCAGGAGGTCGAGATCGGGCGCCATTATACAGGCGTCGTTAAATCGCTCACGAGCTACGGCGCGTTTGTCAACCTCGGCGGCGTGGACGGCATGGTTCATATTTCCGAGTTGAGCTGGCACCGTATTAAGCATCCGTCCGAGGTCGTCAATGTGGGCGACACGGTTGACGTATACATCAAGGATATTGACGCGGAAAACAAGAAAATTTCTCTTGGCTTCAAAAAAGCCGAGGACAACCCGTGGGAAATCATGAAGAAGGATTATGCGGTCGGTACGGTCTGCACGGTCAAGGTCGTCTCCATGACGCCGTTCGGCGCTTTTGCGCAGATTATCCCGGGCATCGACGGTCTGATTCATATCAGCCAGATTTCAAATGAGCGCGTCAATAAGCCCTCCGATGTACTTTCGATCGGCCAGGAGGTCGAGGTCAAGATCACCGAGCTTGATACGGAAAAGAAGCGTGTCAGCCTGTCGATCCGCGCGCTGAATGAGGACAAGAAGCAGCAGGAAGAAGCGCAGGAGCCTGTCAATGAGGAATCCGGCGTCGTCTATGAGGCCGGTCCTTCTGAGGCGTAAAACGAAACAGATTTTTTGCGGCGCGGGTTTTCCCGCGCCGCTTTGACGTTTTTGGCTGTGTATCATTTGAAACATCGTTCCTGCCCGCATCGCTTACATCAGAAGGCTTGCAGGCGGATATTGTGTTTTATGCAAAAAAGTGGTACAATCATTTCATTCATATTGATGATATGACCTGGGCGCGCCGCCGCGCGGGGGCGTATCATAAACGGGGGAATCGATGTGCCGATCAAACGCTGGAATATCCGGCAGGCCGACGACGAAGCCGCGCGGCATGCAGCGAAGGCGCTTGGACTGCCGCCGCTGGCGGTTCGGATTTTGGCTGGCAGAGGCTTTGATACACAGGAAGCAATCAGGCGGTTTTTGACAGGGGATTGCGCCCTGACCGATCCGATGGCGCTGCGCGATATGGACAGGGCGGTGAAGCGCATCCGGCGGGCGATTGCAGAAGGTGAAAAAATCGCTGTTTACGGAGATTATGATTGCGACGGGATACTGTCGACCGTCGTGCTTTACAGTTATCTTGAGTCGGCCGGGGCCGACGTTTGTTATTATATTCCGCATCGCGACAGGGAAGGCTACGGCCTGAACCGCGAGGCTTTGCAGATCATTCGTGACGACGGTGTGCGGCTTGTGATCACGGTTGACAATGGAATTACAGCTGTCGACGAGGTTGCTTTTGCCGCCTCCATCGGCATAGACGTTGTTGTCACCGACCATCATAAACCGCGCGATATGCTGCCGCAGGCAGTAGCAGTTGTCGATCCCCATCGCCTGGACGATGAAAGCGGCTGTGAATACCTCGCCGGAATCGGCGTGGCGTTCAAGCTTATTTGTGCGTTGGAGGGCGACGATGGTGATTTGATGCTTGAGCAGTATGGCGATCTGATCGCCGTAGCCACAGTTGCAGATATCGTACCGCTCATCGGCGAGAACAGGACCATTGTACGGCGCGGTCTGGAAAGCCTGCAAAGCACGGATAACGAGGGCTTGGCCGCGCTGATCCGCGTTTGCGGCATGGCGGACCGGCAGTTGTCGTGTGAAAATATTGCGTATGGGATTGTGCCGCGTATCAATTCAGCCGGCCGGTTTGACTGCGTCGACAATGCTGTCGAGCTTTTTTCGGGCGGCTGTGACGAGCCTGAAACACTCGCCGGCGACATCAATTCACTCAATGAGAAGCGCCGCGCAGTCGAGGATCAGATAGTGCGGCAAATAATGAACCAGCTTGATGCGCAGACAGAGGAACTTGGCCGCCGTATCATTGTGATCCATGGCGAGGGCTGGCACCACGGCGTCGTGGGAATTGTCGCTTCCCGTATGGTGGAACGGTTCGGCAAGCCCTGCATTGTTTTTTCTGTTGAAGGGGATGTGGCGCGCGGTTCCGCGCGCAGCATCGAAGGCTTTTCGATTATTGACGCAATCGACGCCTGTTCGCGGCTTTTGATCCGTTATGGAGGCCATAATCAGGCGGCCGGACTGACGGTATCAATGGCAAATCTCAAGGCGTTTAAAAATGCAATCAACGATTGGGCGGCTTCTCACTATCCCGATATGCCGCAGCAGACAATCAACATCGACTGTGCCATTTCGCCGCGCCAGTTAACAGTTGAGGAGATCGCGCCGCTGTCTATGCTGGAGCCGTTTGGCTCAGGAAACGAACCGCCTGTCTTTACAATCCGCGGCTGTGTTTTGCAGGGAATTTATGCAATCGGCGACGGCAAGCATGTACGGCTGCGTTTCTGTGGGGACGGATGTGTATTTTATGCCGTTTACTTTGGTATGACGCAGGCCAATTTTCCTTATACAATCGGTGAAACAGTGGATTTGGCGGTTACGGTTGATGTAAATGAATGGAATGGGGAGCAGCGCGTTTCCGTCAAGGTGCGCGATATCCACCTTTCCGGAATAGACTATGATAAAATCCATCATTCCGAACAGGTGTACCAGCGTCTTGTGCGCAGCGAGCCGGTCGAGCCGCCGGCGCGGGCGGCCGCAGTGCCCGATCGGGAGGATATTGCGGTGGTATACCGTTATCTGCGTACAAAAGGAAATCTGCGCGCGCCGGATGAAATGATCTATGCAAAATTACAGGGCAATATTTCGTGCCTGTGTAAGGTCAAGATCGCAATCGATGTGCTCGATGAAATGCATTTGATCACCCGGGAACACAGCGGGGGCACAAAAAACGTCGCCGTTGTGGCCAATCCGCGCAAGGTGGATATCTCCCAATCCAAGATTCTGCGCGGGCTTGCAAAGCCCGCCGCGGGGCGTGAATGACGCCCCTTCTGCGGGCTTCGGCCCGCAATGGAGGCCTTGTCAGATGAATTACTATGTTATAGACGATTTGCAGCGGGCGATCGACCGGAGCGGCCGCGTGTATGACCGCGAAAAGATCATGGCAGCCTATCAGCTTGCCAATGACGCTCATAATGGGCAGTGCCGCGTTTCCGGCGAGCCGTATATTTCGCATCCGATTGCGGTTGCGATTATCCTTGTCGACCTGGGTATGGACAGCGAATGTATCCAGGCCGCGCTGCTGCATGACGTTGTGGAAGATACGGATATCACAAGCGAGGCGGTTGAAAAGCAGTTTGGTACCGATGTGGCGCTGCTGGTCAACGGTGTGACAAAACTCGGAAAGATCAGCTTTACATCGCGCGAGGAGCAGCAGGCGGAAAATGTGCGGAAAATGCTTTTGGCGATGGCACAGGATGTACGCGTCATCATCATCAAGCTGGCGGACCGCCTGCACAATATGCGCACGATCGAGGTGATGCCCGAACAGAAGCGGCGCGATAAGGCGCTTGAAACCATGGAGGTTTATGCGCCGCTGGCACACCGGCTTGGTATCCGGGCAGTCAAGGAGGAATTGGAGGACATCTCCCTGCGCTATCTTGATCCTGTGGCCTACCATGAGATTGAATCAATGCTGGAGCTTAAACGCGCCGACCGCCAAAGCTTTTTGGAGAAGATCAAGGATAAAATTCGCGAGCGGCTGGCGGCAGAATACAACGATATTTATGTCGATGGACGTGTTAAGAGCGTTTATGGCATCTATCGCAAAATGTATATTCAGGGAAAAGCGTTTGAAGAAATTTTCGATATTTATGCAGTGCGCATTATCGTCGATTCTGTCAATGAATGCTACAATATCCTGGGCATCATCCACGACCTGTTCCGGCCGCTGCCAAACCGGTTTAAGGATTATATTTCCACACCGAAGCCGAATATGTATCAATCTCTGCATACGACGGTCATCGATAAGGAGGCGATACCGTTCGAGGTACAGATTCGTACCTGGGATATGCACCACACCGCTGAATACGGCATCGCGGCGCACTGGAAGTATAAAGCCGGCGTCACCGGACGCGACAAGCTGGAGGAGCGGCTTGCGTGGATTCGCCAGTTGATTGAAAACCAGAAGGAAGCTGACGACGTAGAGGATATTGTGCGGTCGATTAAAAGCGATCTTTCGCCCGAGGAGGTATTTGTGTTCACTCCGAAGGGCGATGTCATCAGCCTGCCTGTCGGCTCGACGGTGATCGACTTTGCATACGCTATTCATACCGAGGTCGGCAACCGGATGATCGGCGCGAAAATCGACGGGCGCATTGTCGCGCTCGATACGCCGGTGCGTACCGGTCAGATCATCGAGGTTGTCACAACGAACGCGAAGGATCATGCGCCAAGCCGCGACTGGCTTAAAATCGTCAAAACGACAGAGGCGCGCAACAAGATCCGCAACTGGTATAAAAAGGAACGCCGCGAGGAAAACATCGAGCAGGGCCGCGGCGAGCTTGAAAAGGAATTCCGCCGCAATATGATCACGCTGCCCGACGGAAAGCTGCCGGAGTTTTTGTCGGCGATCGCCAAGCGGCAGCACTTCGAGCTTGCGGACGATTTTCTGGCCGCCATTGGATATGGCGGCGTGCTGCTTTCAAAAATCATGCCGCGCATCAAGGAAACGTTTATCCGTATGTACCGCACAGACCCGCACGCGGCGCCCAGCCCGGCGCCTGTTAAGCAGCATCGTGTCAGAGGCGCGTCGGGCGGCGTCATCGTGGAAGGGCTTGACAGTTGCCTGGTCAAATTCGCGCGCTGCTGCAACCCGCTTCCAGGCGACGAGATCATCGGGTTTGTCACGCGCGGATTCGGGGTTTCAATCCACAAAAAAGACTGCCCCAACGTGATCAATTCGATCAACGATCCAAACAACGCCGAACGTTGGGTGCGCGCCGAATGGGCGCTCGACCAAGCCAAGCGCGAGCACTTCAAGAGCACAATCGAAATTGTCACGGACGACCGCTTGGGCGCTTTGGCCGATATCTCTGTCGCTCTTTCTTCGATGCGCATTTCAATCAGCACGCTGATGGCGCGCGAAGTAAAAACAGGCGAGAACGTCGTCACGGTAACATTTACCGTCAGCGACATCGATCAGCTCAATTTTATTATCAACAATCTCAAGAAGATTCCCGGTGTGGAGCGCGTCACGCGGTCTGCGCAGTGAGACACCGGAATAAACTGGAAGGGGGGCTTTGATTGAAGGCAGTTTTGCAGCGTGTCTCGTCTGCATCCGTCAGAATCGGCGATGAGGTCGTCGGGAAAATCGGTCAGGGGCTTGCTGTTCTGCTCGGCGTTGTCGACGGCGACGGCGTGGAGGAAGCCGATTTTCTGGCGGAAAAGGCGGCTAACCTGCGTATTTTTGGAGACGGGCAGGGGAAGATGAACCGATCTCTGCTTGATATCGGCGGCGGGATGCTCGTTGTCTCAAATTTCACCCTGTGCGCCGATACGCGCCACGGCCGCCGTCCGTCGTTCACCGGGGCTGCCGGGCCGAAAACGGCCGATTCGCTCTATCTGCGGTTTGTGGCGGCGGTCAAAGATACAGGCGTGGCGTCTGTACAAACCGGACGTTTTGGAGCGGATATGCTCGTTTCCATTGAAAACGACGGGCCGGTGACGGTCATCCTCGACACCGATGAAATCATGAAGCGGCCAGGGAAGGTTTGAAAGGAAAACAGCCGAATCGTTCCGTTCAAACAGGACCCAAATCGTGAAGGAGAAGCAATCATGAAAATATACACCATGCCTGTCGGAACGATGGGCACAAACTGTTATATCGCGGCGGACGGCGATGTCTGCGCTGTGATCGATCCAGGTTTTCAGGCTGAAAAGCTGATTTCGTTTCTGCGCGGGCAGAAGCTTCGGCCGGAATATATTCTGCTGACACACGGCCACTACGATCATATCGGCGCGGTGCGCGCGCTGCGCGACACATTCGGCTGTAAGCTGGCGATCGGACGCGGCGACGAGGAGATGCTGGCCGACCGCAAAAAAAGTTTGGCGATCATGCGCGGCATGACCGATGAGGACTACATCCTGACGCCCGACGAGCGTCTCGATGAGGGCGACAGGGTCACAGTCGGCGGCATGACGTTTGAGGTGATCGACACGCCGGGACATACGGCTGGCGGCGTGACCTACCGGTGCGGCGACGTTCTGTTTACAGGCGACACGCTGTTTGCGGGAGATATCGGCCGCATCGACTTGTATGGCGGCGATTACGAGGAAATGATGGCGTCGCTGCAAAAGCTTTCGAAGCTGGAAGGCGATTACCGCGTGCTGCCCGGTCATGGGCCTGAAACGACGCTTGCGCGCGAGCGCAGAAGCAACCCATACATCAACAGGAAACCGGGCTATGACGCTTTTTATTGAGGGGCACGCGTTCGGTTACGAGTTGTCGCGCGTCGCGCAGATGTTTTTTCCCGGGGAGAAGGTCGTCTTTCAGGAGGGAGCGCCCTGCGGCGCGCCGGCCCTCGGCGCGCGCCTGTGCGGCGGCGTGCTGACGGTTTCTTATCGGGAGGCGTCGGGGCGGCTGCACAGCGCGCCGGAAGAAACGGCGGCGCCGGGCTGCACGCCAGGGGAAATGGAACACATGTTTGGCGTGATGCTGTACCGCCTGCTGTCGCGGGCGACGGGGGTCTGTCCGCCGTGGGGCGTACTGACGGGCGTGCGTCCCGTGCGGCTGTTCATGACAGAGCTTATGCGCGGCGCGGACGACGGCGCACTTCGCAGGCGGTTTATGGACGGCAGTCTTGTGAGCGGGGAAAAATTTGACCTCGCGCTGCAAACAGCGCGTATTGAACAGCCGTTGCTCTCCCGTTCAACGCCTGACAGCTTTTCGCTGTATGTTTCCGTGCCGTTCTGTCCGACACGCTGCGCGTACTGTTCGTTTGTTTCGCAGTCGGTCGAACGCGACGCGGCGTTGATTCCCGCGTATGTGGACAGGCTCTGCGAGGAACTGGAATACACTGGCTGTCTGGCAAAGGAGTTGGGGCTGCGTCTGCGCACGGTTTATTTCGGAGGCGGGACGCCGACAACGTTGTCAGCCGAAGATTTGACTCGCGTGATGGGAACGGTTGCAGACAGGTTCGACCTGTCCGGGCTGTGGGAATACACGGTGGAGGCGGGACGGCCCGATACGGTCACGCCTCAAAAGCTGCGCGCTATCTATGCCGGCGGAGCGCGGCGTGTGAGCATCAACCCGCAGACGCTTTCGGATACAGTGCTTTGCGCCATCGGCCGCCGCCACACGTCGGCACAGTTTTTTGAAGCGTTTGCAATGGCGCGCGCGGCTGGCTTTGACTGTATCAACACCGACCTGATCGCCGGACTTCCCGCCGATACTCCGGAGGGCTTTGCCGCAAGCGTGGACGGTGTGCTTGCGCTCCATCCGGAAAACGTCACCGTCCATACGCTGACGGTCAAACGCGCGTCGCGGCTGACCTTTGACGAAGCGCGCGGCGAGCTGGAGCTTGTCGGCGGCATGGTTGGCTATGCCCGAAACGCATGTGAAGCGGCCGGCCTGCATCCATATTACCTCTATCGCCAAACGGGCACGCTGGCCAGTCTTGAGAACGTCGGCTATGCCGCTGTGGGAACAGAGGGCCTTTACAATACATACATTATGGACGAAACACATACGATTCTTGCTGTTGGCGCGGGCGCTTCGACAAAGCTGCGCCACCCGAAAACGGGCAGGATCGAGCGGGTGTACAATTATAAGCACCCGACAGAGTATATTGGGCGCTTTGACGAGGCGCTGCGCCGCAAGCAGCGCGTACGCCTGTTTTATCAGGACAGCGGCTTGTAAATATCGGACGGATGGTGTATAATGCATACTAATTCAAAGGATAGGAGGCTTTCAGCATGGGAAAATTTGACGAACTGATTATAAAGGCAAAAGATTTGGCAGGTGTCGCTGGCAGCAAAGCGCAGGAGGTTGCGGAGCAGGCAAAACTGCGCATGCAGATTACGCAGATGAAAAGCCAGATCGACGCAAATTATCTCAAGCTTGGCGAAATAATCTATGAGCTGAACAAGTCCGGCACGCAGAATGAGGAACTCGTCGGGATGTGCGTTGCCGAGATTGAGACACAGCTCGCAGAGCTTGCAGAGCTGAAGGACAAGCTGGACGAGATGCGCAAGGTTTTGCGCTGCCCGGACTGTATGTCGGAGAATCCGCGCGATGCGCTCTACTGCTCGCACTGCGGCGCGTCGCTTAAGGGGCAGTCGCCCACTGCGCCTGAGGACAGCGGCGAAGTCAATGAGGAAGCTGCGCCGGAGGAGACGGCGGCCGGCGCCCAAGCGCCAACAGCGGCGGCCATTGACGAGCCAAAGGAGTAAACGGATCGATGAAAGGCCCGGATGGTCATCCGGGCCTTTATCTCAGCAAAGTGAATGTTTGAGATGTACAGATATATAGACAGCTTTTGTTAAAGGATGGGAGTATGGAAGCAAGAAAAGAAAACAAAATGGGGATACAGCCTGTTGGAAAGCTTTTGGTATCCATGTCGCTGCCGGTGATGGTATCGATGCTGATTCAGGCGCTATACAACATTGTAGACAGCGTGTTTGTCTCCAGAATCAGCGAAAACGCTCTGACGGCCGTGTCTTTAGCATTTCCGATTCAAAATCTGATCATTGCTGTAGCGGTCGGCACAGGCGTTGGCATCAATTCGTTATTGTCACGGCGGCTGGGCGAACGCAATTTTGAGGACGCCAACGCAGCCGCTGAAAACGGCATTATGCTCGCAGTGTTGAGCTGGATTGTTTTTGCGATTGTCGGCGGTTTGTTTTCCGACGACTTTTTCCGCATGTTTACCTCTAACCCGGAGATCGTCGAAATGGGCACGCAGTATCTAAGCGTCTGCTGCGTATTCTCGTTCGGCTGTTTTTTGCAGCTTGCAACGGAGCGTATTATGCAGGCTACGGGTGTGACGATCTTTAATATGATCACACAGGGCATCGGTGCGATTACGAATATAATCCTCGATCCAATTTTGATTTTCGGCTTGCTCGGTATGCCTGAAATGGGTGTAAAGGGCGCCGCCGTCGCTACGGTTGCGGGTCAGATTCTCGCAATGGCGCTCGGGCTGCTGTTTAATCATCTGTTTAACCATGAAGTACGTATGAATTTCTTGAAGTTCCGTCCAAATTGGCGCATCGTTCGTGAGATTTACAAGGTCGGCGTCCCGTCGATCGTCATGCAGTCGATAGCAACGCTTATGACCGGCGGTATGAATAAGATTCTGATCGTATTTTCAGAGACGGCCGTTTCGGTGTTCGGCATCTACTTTAAGCTGCAAAGTTTTGTATTTATGCCGGTGTTCGGTCTGACGAACGGATTGATTCCAATTGTGGCGTATAATTTTGGTGCGGGCAAAAAGGAGCGCATTATAAAAGCGATCCGCTTGGCGTGTATCTATGCGCTCGCAATCATGCTGGCCGGTATGATTGTGTTTATTGCTTTCCCGGCGCAGATGATCGGCATGTTCGCTTCCTCGGAGGAGTCATTGGGCGCGATGGTGGCAATCGGTGTTCCCGCTCTCAGGCTGATCAGCTTAAGCTTTCTTGGCGCGGCAGTTGGAATTGTGTTGTCATCTGTCTTTCAGGCGGTTGGAAACGGGATGTACAGCTTGATTATGTCCCTGACACGTCAATTGGCCATACTGCTGCCGGTCGCCTGGGTGATGGCGCGCTTTGTGAGCCTGGACGCGGTTTGGCTGGCGTTCCCGATTGCGGAGATGGTTTCGCTTTGTCTGGCGCTTGTGATGTACCGGAGAATCTATCACAGGCAGATCAGCACGCTCAAGACGACGCCTTGAAGGAGGATGGCTAAAAGCCCCTCACGCCGCTTTAAATGCGGCGTGAGGGGCTTTTGTCTCAAATGCGTTCGACCAGCCCCAACGTCAGTTTGGCACAACGGTGCGCCGCCTGTTCGACAAAGGTGTCGAAATCCATCTCTCCGTTGTCGTCCGCGCCGTCTGAGATACAGCGCAGGATGGCAAACGGCAGATTATTGAGGTAACAGACATGTCCGACCGCCGCGCCTTCCATCTCTGTCGCGTCGCCATGCGTGTCGGAAATGATACGCGCTTTGACGATGGAATCTGTGATGAACTGGTCGCCGGATACAACGCGCCCGCGGATACAATGCAGCCCCAGTTCGGTGCAGACGGTTTCCGCCAGCTCCGCGAGCCGCGCGTCCGTGGGGAAACAATCACAGTTTGGGAAATTGTCCCTGAGCAGAGAGGCGGGGAACAGGTCGTGATACATGACATCGTTTGCAACAATGATATCAAAAATATGCAGCTTGTCCGATAATGCGCCTGCGACGCCGCTGAACACGATGCATTCGACACCGAAATTGGAAATCATCATCTGTGCGCAGGCAGCCGCGTTGACCTTGCCGATGCCGCCTGTCGCCGCGATAATGTCCTTGCCGGCATATTCGGCGCAGTAAAACGTGCAGCGTCCTATCTGCGCGGTGCGCCCATGGGCCAGGGTCTGCTTGATAAGCGCGAATTCATTGTCCATCGCGCAGATGATACCGATTTTTTTCATAAATAGACCTCCCGTCGATTGCTTACAATAAATCTATTTTATCGGATTGGCCATGGGAATGCAAGGCCAGGCTGGTCATAATGCGGCGCATGTGATAATATAAGTGTAATGACGCACGGCGGCAGCCGCGCGTTTGATGAATGTTTCTGCCCGGTTTTGACACAATAGGAGCTGTTGACATGGGAAGGGCCGTAAAACGCAGACTCTGTCAACAGAATCGCATATCGGGGAAAGCTAAGGAGCGTGGATACATGGAACAGCGCCGTGGACATGGCTATCTTTACGGCACAATGGTATTGGCGGTTGGGACGGTCATTGTCAAGCTGATCGGCGTATTTTTCAAAATCCCGCTGACAAATATTCTCGGCGGCGTCGGTATGAGCTATTTCAACGTCGCCTACGAGCTTTACTATCCTCTTTACGCGCTGTTTGTTTCAGGCGTACCGGTGGCCGTTTCCAAGCTGGTCAGCGAAAGCGTCGCCAAGGGACGCGCGCGCGACGCGGAAAAATTGCTACGCTTGTCTGTAGGCGCTTTTGTCGTAATTGGGATCGTGGGTTCCGCTCTGATGTATTTTGGGGCGGGCTGGTTTTCCCAGCGTGTCAACAATCCACCGGCGGCGCTCGCTGTGCGTATGCTTTCACCCGCGCTGCTTTTCGGCTGCGTGATGGCGGCGCTGCGCGGTTATTGGCAGGGGATGCAGAATATGGTTCCAACGGCCGTCTCGCAGGTCGTAGAGGCAGTGGCAAAGCTTGTGCTGGGACTGACGCTTGCATACGCGGCGACAGCCATAGGAATGGCTGAATATGCGCGTGCCGGCACCGTATTCGGGGCGCCGTGCGATTCCGCCGAGCAGGCGCAGATTGCGGTTCTTCCGTATGCGGCGGCGGGTGCGATCCTGGGCGTGACGCTCAGTATGGCGTGCGGCTCGCTTTATATGCTGACACGCCGGCACGTCCGTGTGGATAAGGCGGCCCCGCCGCCTGCGCCGGGCGGAGAGCTGCTGCACAGGCTGGCCGCGATCGCGATCCCGGTTTGTGTTGCGTCCGTAATCGCGAATCTGACCTCGTTTATAGATCTGATTTCCGTGATGAACCGATTGACCGCGGCGATCGGGCGCGCGCCGCAAACTGTTTGGGGCATGTATGACGGCATGATTCCGGCCGGCGTCGATCAGGGAATGCTCGCTTCATATCTGTATGGATGCTACTCAGGTCTTGCGGTTCCGGTTTATAACCTGGTTCCATCCCTGACAGCGACCATCGGCATCAGCCTGCTGCCCACTGTTTCCGCCGCTTGGGCGACGCGCAACAGTCGCGTGTTTGAGCAGAACGCTGCGTCGGCGCTGCGGATCGCATCGCTCATTGCGATGCCGGCTGGTATCGGTATCTGCGTACTCGCCGGCCCGGTCATGCGGCTCTTATATTTCTCCAAGCCAATGGAGGCGGCTGTAATCGCGCCTGCCCTGCGTTTTATGGGCCTCAGCGCGATCTTTGTGGCGGTTTCGCTGCCGGTCAATGCCATTTTGCAGGCAATCGGCCGCGCCGACCTGCCGGTTAAACTGCTGTTTGCCGGTGGGCTGATGAAGTTGGCGCTCAATTTTGTTTTGGTCGCAATCCCGCAGCTCAATATACAGGCCGCGCCCATCGGGACGCTTGTCTGCTACTGTTTTGTGCTTTTTGTCAGCCTGTCCCGGTTGGTAAATTTGACCAGCGTGCGCATCCGGGTGCTCCCTGTTTTTGGGAAACCGCTTTTTGCCGCCGTTTGCTGCGGAGCCGCCGCATGGGCCGCAAACGGCCTTCTGGAGCGGATTTGCGGGGGAACGATCGCTACGATGGGAGCGGTGGCGGCCGGCGCCGCGACATATCTGGCGGTTGTACTGCTGACACGGACATTAACGAAGGAGGACGTTACCATGCTGCCGGGCGGAGAAAAGTTTGCAAAGCTACTTGAAAAGCGGTCCCTTTTAGGGTAGAATACTTAAGTACCGCTAAAATGGCTTGAAAAGGGGGCTTGCGCCGATGCCGGCCGCTTTTGAACGCAAGGCGTCCTACAGGATCGAGGATCTGCTGCGCATCATGGAAATACTGCGTTCCAAGGAAGGCTGTCCTTGGGACCGGGAACAGGATCACCATTCCATCCGCAAAAATTTTGTTGAGGAAACATATGAGGCCTGCGAAGCGATTGACCGCGAGGACACGGATTTGCTGCGCGAGGAATTGGGCGACGTGCTTTTGCAGATTGTGTTTCACGCGCGCATGGAGGAGGAGGCAGGCTCGTTTTGCTTTGACGATGTCTGCGACGGCATCTGCAAGAAGCTGATCCTGCGGCATCCGCATGTATTTGGCGATACGCAGGTTTCAGGGAGCGGAGATGTGCTCGTTAACTGGGATCGGATCAAGCAGGAGAGCAAAGGGCAGAAAACGGCGGCCGAGACGCTTAGAAGCGTCAGCCCGGCGCTTCCGGCGCTGATGCGCAGCGAGAAGGTGCAGCACCGCGCGGCCAAGGTTGGGTTCGATTATCCAAGCGGCGCGATGGCGCTTGACGATCTTGCCAGCGAATTGGACGAGCTGCGGGAGGCGGTCGCGGAAAACGCCGCCGCGCATATCGACGAGGAGCTTGGCGATCTGCTGTTCGCCGCGGTCAATGTTTCCCGCTTTGCCGGGATTGATGCGGAGGAGAGCTTAAACCGCGCCTGTAATAAGTTTATCGGCCGGTTTACAAACGTTGAACAGCTCGCTGCACAGCGGGGGATCGATATGAAATCTTCGTCGATTGAAAATCTGGACGAGCTTTGGCGTGAAGCGAAGCGTATGAATCGATGAGCGTTTTGTCCAGGCATTTAATGTCTGAAGATATATTTATTTTATGGAGGGCTTTTAAAAATGACGAAAGCAGAATTGATTACCGCTGTTGCGGAAAAATCGGGACTTTCTAAAAAGGACAGCGAAAAAGCTGTCGGCGCGATCGTAGAGACGATCACCGAGGCACTGAAAGCGGGCGATAAGGTCGCGCTTGTCGGGTTCGGCACCTTTGAGACAAAGCACCGCAAGGAACGCCAGGGCATCAACCCGATCACCCAGAAGCCGATTACGATCGCGGCGGCGACAGTTCCTGCGTTCAGCGCGGGAAAAGCTCTCAAGGATGCTGTCGCCGGCAAGTAAGGTAAAAAGCCACATGCAGGGGGGTGAGGGCCTGCCGCTTCGCGGCAGGCTTTTGCCATACATGCGTCTGTTTCTGTGACGGAGGATTTTTTGTGAGACTTGATAAATATTTGAAGGTGACGCGCTTGATCAAACGGCGCACCGTTGCCAATGAGGCCTGCGACGCTGGACGCATTGTGGTCAATGGCAAGGTTGCGCGCGCTTCCTACGATGTGAAGGAGGGCGACGTCATCGAAATTAATCTTGGGCAGAAGCCGCTGAAAGTAAAGGTCGTCAAGGTCAGCGAATATGCGACAAAGGACACGGCCGCCGAAGCATACACCGTGATTGAGTAGGAACAAAAAAGGGCATGGCGCGGAATATTATCCGCGCCATGCCCTTTTTAGATGGAACGTATTACCTTGGTGTTGTCAGCAAAGCGTCAAGCGGCTTTCCCTGTGCCCAAGGCATCGAAAGCCCAAGCAGACGCGCAATTGTGACCGGTTCATCGATCAGGTCGGCCTGTTCCACAAGCGCGCCCTGCCGGACGTCGGGACCTTTCAGCGCGAAAAAGGGGGATTGACCGCGGGCGGGGTCGTGCCCGTGGTTGGCCCGATAGGAAAGGCCCGCGTCCGTTAAGGAACACATGAGGGAATCCCCTTCCCATTCATCACGGAACAGTACGCCGGGCGCCCCCTCGAGCACAAACGAGAACGGCCCGTCCAGATGGAACAGTTTCTTTGCCTGGCTGCGGTCATATACAGCCGCAATGCCCAGGTACTCACGTATTCTTTCGTCGTTCAACATGGCATGGACAGCGGGAACATCCGATGGGTCGGCGACATAGACCTGTGCAGAACAGCAGGCCGAATGCGACTGCGCCCGCCAATGCAAGCTGTCCGATCCCGTTTCCGGTGTCAGAAATCCGCGTTTTCGCAGCAGCACATTTGGATAGGACGCGCGGTCGACAGGGAGTTGACCATGATCGCTGCAAAGTGCGACCGTTGTCTCCTCCAGGATTCCGAGAGCGTCAAGCTCACGCAGCAGGCCGTCCAAAAGACGGCCTGTGCGCTTGACAGCCTCCCATACCTGCGTCGAGTCAAGCCCCCCGTAATGCTTGGCGTTGTCGATCTGGCAGACATGCGCATAGATCAGCGGCGGATTGCCCATATGGATGACACGGCGCAAACATGCAAAAACAAATTCATCAAGCATCGGCTGTTGGAAGCCTCGCGGGATGGAACCGACCTCCGGCCAGATTTCGCGGATGAACGGCGCGCTGCCGGCCCTGCACATTGGTTCAAAAAAACCGCTGTCGGGGTCGCCGTCCCAAATTTCCGGGATCAGATAATCGACAGGGGCGTTTCCCATGCACGGCCAGAGGATACAGCCGGAACGCAGGCCGGCTGCGCGCGCCGCATGGAAAATGGTGGGGCGGCGAATTTGATCGTGATAGAAGATCCACGGCCTTCGGCGGGTTTCAGGCAAAAACAATTCGTTGTTAAACACGCCGCTTTCCTCTGGCCAGCAGCCGCAGGCCATGGCGGCATGGCAGGGATAGGTCAGCGACGGATAGACGCTTCGGATATGGCGCGCCAGCGCGCCGCGTTCCCAGAACCATGAAAACCCGGTCAGGTCACGGGCTTTGGAAAAATCCTCAAATGTCATGGCATCCAAAGAGAGAACGATCACTTTATGAGATAGCTGCTTGGGCATGAAAAGACCTCCCAACGTGTAAACGGATAGTAGATTTATATAATATTATTTGTTTTTTGTCAATTCTCAAAATGAATTTAGTAAAATTGGTTGACAAGAACGAAATAAAGTGTTACCCTTAGATTACAGAAAACTGTATATTGTTTTTAAACGAAAGGGGGAGCGTATTGAGAGGGTTGACCAACAAGCAGGACGCGGTGCGGCGAGCCCTGGCGCGTGAATTTATCACCATGGTTTTCCGCGGGGAAAACAACAAGCTCTCCGGGATTAAGGAATATGCGGACCGCTTCGGCGTCGGCGCGGGAACGGTGCAGGGTGCGCTGGCTGATTTGAAGGCCGCGGGAGCCGTTTCCCTAAAGGCCTGCGGCGCACAGGGAACATACATAGAAAGCGCCGACCGCAGCCGCCTTTTGGAGATGTGCGAGTACGATATTTTTATCGGGCTGCTCCCGCTCGACAGCAGCCTGTGCGTCAAAGGAATGGCTACCGGTATTTTCGAAGCATTCACCGAATACCGCCTGCCGATTCATATCCTGTTCGCCCGCGGATCCCGTAACCGAGCCGGAATATTGCTGCGTGAAAAGTGCGACTTTGTTGTGATGAGCCTGTGCGCATATTCATATATGCACAAGAATGCCCGTGACGAGCGCCGCGATCTTTGTTCCATCGGTACGATCAGCGGCTATCCAAGCGAGCATGTATTTATCACAAAGAGGGACGCGCCATTCTCCATGGCAGAAACACAGGTGGCATACGACGCATTCTCCTACGACCAGATAGCCATTATGGAAAGTCTGGGAAAGCAGCACAACCGTTATGGCGAATGTCTCGGCGTTCAGTTGCCGGAGCTGGTGCGGCGCGGTGAAGTGGAGTCCGCGCTCGTGGAACGAAAAAGTCTGGGATGCGCGGATGATTTTGACGTTCATCCCATCGAACACTTGCCGGCGCAGATGCAAAGAGATCTGGGTGAAAGCGTGGTCGTGGTTCGCGGCAGCGATCACAACCTGTCCGACCTGTTGAGCTTGGTGCTGACCTCCGGTCTGGTTTGTCAGGTGCAACGGGAGATTTTGGAGGAAAAACGGATCGTCACATATTGATGTGAGCTTGGGCGTTTTGTTAAGAAGGGTATACATATGCAGAAATATATCGGCGGTATCGAAGGGTTCCTGGAGCAGGACGCCGCAAAGGAGTCGGCTTTCTGGGCGGATTATCAGGTGCTCGGTCCCATGTTTGCGGCCCTGCGCATGTTTATGACAATGGATGATGTGCTGACGGTGATTGTCGGCGCCAAGGGCTGCGCGTATCATCTCAATTTTACAATTGTGGCGTGGGGAGAGATCGACTTCTTCCTGGGAAAACGTCCGTTGCCCGTGCTGGAGTACCGGCAGCAGCAAATTGCACTGGGCGATTTTACCCCGCCTGAGGACTGGCTTCGCCGCATGAAAAAGTTGTGCGGCGTCTATGGAGCCAGACGGATCGTCCTTTTGCCCACGGACGCGCTGCTTCTGTGCGGCGCCGACCTTGCAGGCGTTGCAGGAGAGATTCAAAAATTCACCGGAATTCAGACCGAGGCTCTGGAAATCGCGGGGATGTCGAGTCCCAATCAGTGGGCGGGCTACGACGCCGCTCTGGAGGCTCTCTATCGTCCGTATCTCGGCAAGTCCTACCGGCATGAAAAATCGGTCAACCTGGTGGGCTGGATGTGGCCGTCGCGCCACAGGGGACATGAAATCGGATGCTGTATCGATATGCTCAAAGAGCTTCAAATTCCGGTGAATGCGGTGATTTCCGGCGGTTCCTCCCTGGCGGACATTGAAAAGAGTATGCACGCCGGTGCGAACGCGCTTGTCTGCTCGTCGGTGATGGGGAACTTGCTCCAACGCCTTGACGAGGAGGGGATTCGCCTTGCGGGGCCGCGCGCGCCGTACGGCTTTTCCGGAACGCGCGAATGGCTCACAAGCATTGCGGATGTATTGGAGCTGTCGGTTTATGATGGCATCGACGCGATGGAAAAGCGGTACAGGGACTTGTTCGAGAAGAACCGGGAGCAGCTCAGTGGCAAGAAGGTTTTTGTCAGCGGCGGCCCGGGCCGCCTGATCGGCTTGCTGCACACATTGGCCGACTATGGGATGGATATCCAGGCGGCAGCCATGTTCTGGCCTCATGCGTGGAGCCAGGAGGATATCCGCCACATGCTGCGGGATCACGGCGTTAAAATGAAGGAATTCATTCTTTCGCCAGGTCTGGATGATCTGGAGCGCGTCGCCTGTCAATACGACGTGGATGTCTGGCTCGGCGGCTATCAGGAGCAGCACACCTGCAAGCGGCATGGGATCCCATTCGTCCCGATCACCGTTTACACGGTTCCGCATGTGGGCTTTGAGGGGGCTGTCAACCTTGGAAACAAGCTGCTGTTGGCGATGTCCGGTTATTCCTTTACAGAAAGCCAGTTTATAGCAAGGGAGGTAGAGGGCGTCATATGTCCATCGAACGACTCGAACCAATGACTGGATGCGGGATCTTGGGGATACTGAAGTGCTTGGCCGGCATCCCTGGCGTACTCCCGTTGATCCATGGACCGGTGAGCTGCTCCTCCGGCCATCGTCTGGCGATGCTCTACGCAGATGTGGAGCCGCTTCTTCCGACAACGGCCGTAGTGGAAAGGGATATGGCGCTGGGCGCGCGCGATAAGCTGCGGGAGGCTCTGATCGAAGCGTGGCGGCAGTATCACCCGGGTCTGCTCGCGGTGATCCTGACATGCGCCACCAGTCTTGTTGAGGAGGAATATGAAAGCATCCTGCTGGATTATGAAAGGCAAACCGGCGGCGCCGCTGTTTTGCTGGACGGCAGCGGCTTGGCGGGCGATGAGACGGACGCGCCCGGCGCGGTTTATGACGCGTTGTACCGAAAGCTGAGGATCGTACCGGCCGCCAGCGGAGAATTCCTGGCATTGGAAGGGCTTCCGCTGACGGATTACAACCGCAGGGACAATTTCCCGGTTCTTTGGGAATTAATTGAAACCGGGATTGGATGCCGTGTCACACCAGGGCTTTTTTCCGGCATTTCCCTGCCGGAGCTGTCCGCGGATTACCGTGCGGCCGGAAAGGTTTTTGCCGGGCTTTTATGGCGCCGGTCGGAGCCGGACTCGGCCGCGCCGTTCGGCGCGGCGGGGAGCAGGCGTTTTTTGGAGTGGCTGGCTGGACAGACAGGACGGCGCGGACTGACGCCGCATGGGTTGGATGCATATGACCGCGCTGTGAAAGAGCTTGAACCGCTCGCGCAAAAGCTCCGCTCTCATGCGGTTCCCGTTGCCATTGAGGCGGCCGGCTGGTATGGCTACGGCCTGGCGGATTTCCTCACCAATGAGCTTGGCTGCCGTGTACTTCTCTGTGTGGATCGTGCGCACCCAAAGAAACCCGAGCGTCCAATATGCGAGGAATTTTATGAGGATGTCGGCCGGTGGGAGCTGGTCGAGCTGATGAAAGCGTTTGGAGCCAGGCTTGTATTCGGCTCATCCAATGTTCGTTCTGACGATAACTGGGACTATATTCCTTTTTTTGCCCCTGTTTGGAGGACTGAAGAACCAATTGGCGCACTGCTTGGATACGAGGGCGCACTGACCATTGCGAATCGGCTGCTGAAGCTTGCGGAGGGGGCGCCATGAAAAAGCGGATTGCGCTCTATGGAAAGGGCGGCATCGGAAAGACGACCGTGGCGGTCAATACCGCGCTGTGCATGGCGCGGCGCGGGTACCGGGTTCTGCTGGTAGGATGCGATCCAAAGCAGGATACGACACGTCTTTTGACAAAGCAGCCGCTGATCTCCATTTTGGAGCGGTACGATGGGCCGTGCGGGCCGTCTTTGCAGGACGGGCTGATCGCCAACCCGCGGCCCAATCTGTGGTGCTGCGAAGCCGGCGGCCCGAAACCGGGCGTTGGATGCGCGGGGCGGGGCATCGCGATCGCCCTGAACGCGCTCGAAAAAGCAGGTTGGTTTGACCGTGTCGACGTTGTGCTGTACGACGTTTTGGGCGATGTGGTGTGCGGCGGCTTTTCAACGCCGGTTACAAAGGGGTATGCGCGGGAACTCTATATTGTGACATCGGGCGAGCAGGCGTCGCTGTTCGCGGCCAATAATATTCTTGCAGGTATGCAGGGCCTTGGCGCCTGTGTCAGAGGACTGATATATCAGGAACGGCGATTTACAGGCGAGGATGCTCTTATTGAGACATTCAGCCGGCGTGTTAATGTACCTGTCGCGGTGAAGATCGGCTTTTCCGAGCGGATCAAGCTGTGCGAGATGCATGATATGGCCGTGAGCGAGGAGGAACGCGCCGGAGTTGAAACAGCACAGTTCATGGCTTTGGCTGAACGGATGCTGACTGAAAGCGGTCCGCCAGCCGAGATCTATCCAATGGACAGGACGCAATTGAGTCAATTCATACGTGAATGTATGCCGTCGGTTGCAGGCGGTAAGGGGGAGAATCCTGATGACGAAGGAACAACCTGTTTTGACGCTTTCACATGTGACAACGAGTTTCCAAACGGCGCATGGGCTGCTGCCGGCTGTGGATGATGTCGGCTTTTCGGTTTTCCCCCGTGAAATCGTAGCGGTTGTGGGCGAATCAGGTTCCGGCAAGACGGTAACATGCTTGTCGGTGATCGGGCTGGCCGGCGCGTCGGCTGTGACAACGGGCAGCATTGTTTTTGACGGGCGGGAGCTTGTGGGGCTGCCCTCCGACGAGCTGCGGCAGGTGCGCGGCGGCGAGATCGGGTTTGTGTTTCAGGAGCCGATGACAAGCCTCAATCCCGTTTTTACCGTCGGCAACCAGTTGGACGAGACGCTGCGCGCCCACACAAAACTGTCGAAGGAGCAGCGCAAACAACGTATCATACATCTGTTTGAGCTTTGCGGCATTCCGGAGCCTGAACAGCGGATGCGCTGTTATCCATATGAGCTTTCAGGAGGAATGAAGCAGCGTGTGATGATTGCGATGGCGCTTTGCTGCGATCCAAAAATACTGATTGCGGACGAGCCGACCACCGCGCTTGACGTGACCATTCAGGCACAGGTATTGGGGCTTCTGCGCACGCTGCGCGATCAGCTCGGGATGTCGATTGTGATTGTAACGCACGACCTTGGGGTCGTCGCAAACTTTGCGGAACGGGTCGTGGTGATGTACGCTGGAAAGATTGTGGAGGAGGGACCGACCCGTGAAGTGCTTGACCATCCGCGCCATTGTTATACGCGCGGTCTGATCGCATCGATTCCCCGCCTGACAACACAGCGTGGGCAGGATCTTCCGGTGATCCCGGGCAATGTTCCGGATCTTTCACAAATGCCCGAGGGATGCCGGTTCGCGCCGCGCTGCGGCGCGGCGGCGGACCGCTGCAAACAGCAGCCGCCGGAAATCGTTGTAGGTCCCGGCCACCGCGCAAGCTGTTGGCTTGAGGAGCAAAAGGAGGGAACGGCGTATGGCGCGGACTGATCAACCGCTTGTGAAAGCGGAGCATATTGTCAAGCATTTCCCAATCCGCGGCGGGGTGTTTTTACGGCAGGTGGACAGCGTCAAGGCGGTCAACGACGTTTCGCTGGAAATCCGCGAGGGGGAGACATATGGCCTGGTGGGGGAATCGGGCTGCGGCAAATCGACGCTTGGCAGCGTGCTGCTCGGACTTGAGCAGCCGACTTCGGGCAGAGTGCTGTTCGATGGCGTAGACCTGACGGCCTGTTCCCGGCAAAAGCGGCGGGAGCTGCGCCGGCAGATTCAGGTTGTGTTTCAGGACCCATATGAATCCTTAAACCCGCGTATGACTGTCGGGGAGATTGTTTCGGAGGGCCTGCGCATTCAGGGGGGCTGTTCCGCGCAGGAGCGCCGCGAACGTGTGCTTCAGATTCTGGAACAGGTCGGCCTCTCCAAAGAGCATTACGGGCGCTATCCGCATGAATTTTCCGGCGGCCAGCGGCAGCGTATCGGCATAGCCCGCGCTCTGATCGTCAACCCGCGCTTTATCGTGTGCGACGAGCCGGTTTCCGCGCTGGATGTTTCCGTACAGGCCCAGATCATCAATCTGCTGCGCGATTTGCAGCGCAGGCATGGCTTTGCATATTTATTCATCGCCCATGGCCTGAACGTCGTCAAATATCTCAGCGGGCGTATCGGCGTGATGTATCTGGGGCAGCTTGTGGAGGAGGCCGGTTCGGACGCGCTGTTTGACCATCCACGCCATCCGTATACACAGGCGCTTTTAAAGGCGATCCCGGACATCGACGCGGTATCCGGCGCTTTTGAACAGACGCTTGGAGGCGATGTTCCAAGCCCGGTTCATCTGCCGGACGGCTGTCCCTTTCATCCGCGGTGCGCGCACCGCATGGAGATCTGCTCATCCGCGCTTGCTCCTGTTGTAAGCTTCGGTGAGGAAATGGTGCGCTGCCACCTGTATTCACAGTCCGACGCCGCCCCGGATGGGCGGAAAATACCATAGATGCCATAATAAGGAGGATCATTATGTTGCATTCTGTCAAGACGAGGCTTTTTGCGGCGGCGCTTTGCGGCGCGATGCTGTTGACCACCGCATGCGGCGGCTCCGCAGCGGGAGGGACCGGTTCTGCCGCTGCTTCCGGTGCGGGAGATGCTTCGGCCGCGTCGTCCGGAACCGCGGAAACAGGAGAGACGGGCGGTCCGAAGTACGGCGGCACGCTGACGACCTATACGTCGGCCGACCCGAAAAGCTTTGACCCGGCCGCCTTGAGTGCATGGGACCAGACAATCGTGGCGGCAAACATCCTTGAGGGCCTGGTGCGTTTAAATCCTGAGGGCAACGCAATTGAGCCTGGTATCGCGGAGAGCTGGGAGCCATCCGAGGATGGAACAGTCTGGACATTTCATCTGCGCGATGCGAAGTTCCACAATGGCCGCGCGGTGACAGCGCAGGATTTCAAATATTCCTTTGAGCGTGTCGCCAATCCGCAGACAGCTTCTCCAGCCGCATGGATGCTCAATAAGCTCCAGGGCTTCGACGAATACACCGCCGGCAGCGCCAGTGAGATCAGCGGCATCAAGGTTGTGGATGATCATACATTGGAGCTGACTCTGACAGAACCATATGCGCCGTTTGTTTCAATGCTGTCGTCGGCCGCCCTGGCTGTTGTTCCACAGGAAGCTGTCGAGGAATTCGGCGACGATTTTGGACAGCATGTTGTAGCCGCCGGACCGTTTACCGTTGGACAGTGGAATTTTAACCAGGATCTGACGATCAACGCGTTCGAAGATTATTGGGCGGGCCGTCCGTATCTTGACAGCGTCAAGTTTAAGGTCATTAATGATGAAAATACACGTATTGTGGAATTTGACGCAGGTACGCTTGATATTGCCTGGATCACGCCGGCGCATTACGACCGCCTGACAAGCGATCCGCGTTATGCAAACAGCATTGGCCGCGCCGACACGCTGCACACCAGCTTTTTGATGTTCAATATGGAAAAGGAGCCGTTCGCGTCAAACAAGGCGCTGCGCGAGGCCGTTTTGTATGCGCTTGATACGCAGGCTACCATCGACATGCTTCAGGGGCGCGCCTCCGTAGCGAACGTCCTGCTTCCCAGCGGTATGCTCGGTTCCGGCGATCCGGCTACCACACCGCCTTATGATGTGGAAAAGGCCAAGGCCAAGATGGCGGAAGCCGGTTATCCGGACGGTCTGCCGCAGACCTTCGAAGTCATCACACCTGCATGGAACAACAACATCAAAATACTGGAGATCTATCAGCAGAATCTGAAGGAGATCGGCATCAATATTGAAATCAAGGCACTGGAGAATTCCGCCTATAACGAGGCGCGCGATTCTGGACAGTTTGAAATCGCCTGGGGCAATATTGTCGCGACATATCCCGATCCGGACGCCATGTTCTATCCGCTGCTTCATTCCGACAATATCGGAGCGGCCGGAAACTACGCCCGTTACTCCAATCCGGAGGTTGATGCGCTGATCGAGCAGGCCCGCGCTTCTACGGACGACAATGAGCGGGCGTCGCTGTACCAGCAGATCGAACAGTTGGTGCTCGAGGATCTGCCGTATGCATACCTGACGCACAATATTTACGTCGACATCTGCCAGCCGTTCGTCCGGGATTACTGCCCGAGTGCCCTGGATGTATCGACCTATCACCGTGTCTGGCTTGATAAGTAAGAGCTGTTGGAGCAGTCCGGCATTCCCGCGGAACAGCTTTATTCCGCGGGAATGCCGGATGAAGAATGAAAGGGGGTGGCTTTGATGCCCCGCTATATTGTCCGCAGACTGCTTGCCCTGATTCCTGTCATACTTGGGTTGACGCTGGTTATTTTCCTGCTGGTCAACGTCATTCCCGGCGACACGGCCAGGCTGATTGCCGGCGAATATGCCGACGAGGCTACAGTGGAGCAAATCCGCACCACAATGGGGCTTGACAAGCCGATCCTGGTACAGTATGGAAATTACCTTCTGGACCTTGTGCAGGGAGATTTGGGACGGTCCTATCAGACGCATCGTCCTGTGCTGGAGGAAATACTGACCGTCTTTCCAAAAACAATTCAACTGGCTGTCACGACAGAAGTGATCAGCATCGTTGTCGGCTTGTTTTTAGGAATGAGCGCGGCTGTGCGCCGCGGCAGCCTGTTCGATCGAGGCATCACAATGTTTGGGGTACTGGGACTTTCAATCCCGCAGTTTTGGTTCGCACTGATTTTACAGCTTGTTTTAGCTGTAAAATTCGGTTGGCTCCCACCTTCTGGCTATCAGGGCGGGTTTGATATCTATATCATCCTTCCGGCTATCACCCTGGGCATTCCGTCCGCCGGAATGATGGCCCGCATTTCCCGATCAGCGTTTTTGGAGGTGCTGCCTCAGAACTATATCCGCACAGCGCGTGCCAAAGGTCTGCGGGAAAAAAGCGTCATCTGGAAACATGCGCTGAAGAATGCGTTAATCCCGGTGCTGTCGCTTGTCGGTACGGATATGAGCCGTCTGTTGACCGGTACAATGATCGTGGAGAGCGTTTTTTCCTGGCCGGGAATTGGAAAGTATGGGTATGACGCATTGTTTTATAAGGACATGCCGGCCTTACAGGCAACCGTACTCGTCCTTGCCGTGAGCATCTGTCTGGTCAATCTGGCGGTCGACGTTCTGTATGCTGCCGCAGATCCACGCGTCAGATATCATTAAGGTATCATAACCGTAAAGCGGTTATGATACCGGGGTTATACCCAACGGATCGCCGCTTACGCGGCAACCACCTTTTGATGGGCAATTATACCATAGTCCAAACCGGCAAGGCCGGTTTTGCTGCCGCTTTGCGGCAGGCAAGCCCAAAGGGGCTTGCTGCTGTGGCATAATTGAAACCACTTTTATCTTTATGCCGATGCGGAGCGGCGGATTGGATGGTCTTTTATGGAACAGAACCGATACCTTCCTAAAAATAAAAAATACCGTCGGATGCTGAAATCGGGTGCGCCGCCGTCGGGAAGCCTGTATCGGGATGCCTGGCAGGCGCTCAAAAAGGATCGCGCCGCAATGATCGGGCTTGTGGTTATCGTGGCGCTGGCCGCGCTTTCGATCCTGCTGCCGATGATTCTCGGCCTCGATCCGGAGGCCATCGAGTCGCGCAGGGTGGTCGATGGGAAAAATCTGTTTCCGCCATTTGCGCCTGATCTTGCGAACATAATGGGTACAGACCAGCTTGGCCGCGATATCTTTACCCGCGTGCTGTATGGAACCGTGTTTCTCTGTTGGTAGGCGTTGTCGCACGCGGGCTTACCATGATTGTTGGAATTGTACTCGGCGTTGCGGCAGCCTATTTTGGCGGATGGGTCGACATGGTCATTATGCGCCTGACCGATATTTTTCTCGCTTTTCCAGTGATGCTGTTGGCGATGGTGATCACACTCGTCATGGGGCCGAGCCTGTTTACTGTTTGTCTTGCGCTCGTCGTCGTCGGCTGGCCGGATGTCACACGGCTTTTGCGGGGGCAGGCATTGGCGCTTAAGGAGAAGGAGTATGTTAAGGCGTCGCGTGCGCTTGGCGCGTCGCATTTCTGGATCATCACGCGTCAGCTTTTGCCTGGGTGCCTGTCTCTGATTATCGTATCCTTTTCAATGGGAATTCCAGGCGCGATTATGTACGAATCCGGACTGAGCTTTTTTGGATTCGGTATTCGTCCGCCAACTCCTTCACTGGGAAATATGATCGCCGATGCGCGCGGTTATATGACCATTTGTCCGTGGTACATTCTGTATCCGGGCCTGATGCTGATTATTATTGTAGTCGCATTTAATATTCTGGGCGACGGGCTGAATGATGCGCTTGACCCGTACGCCAGAAAACGGAAGTAAAATATGAGTCAATCAACAATTCATTCCACGCTCTCATTTGAGCATCCCTGCTTTTCCAATCATGGAGCGCGTGTGGCGCGTATGCATTTGGCTGTCGCGCCATACTGCAATATTAAATGTGCGTTTTGCCGTCCTACAGTCAATCCATGTATACACGGATGCGCTCCTGGACTAGCCAACGAGATTCTGACGCCGCAGCAGGCTTTGGAGCACCTTCGCAGGGTTCGTGAGAGCGGGATCGATATCCGCATTGTCGGAATTGCAGGTCCGGGGGAGCCGTTGGCAAATCCTGAAACCTTTGAGACGCTGCGCCTTATAAAAGCTGAATACCCGCAAATACATCTCTGTCTAAGCACAAATGGTTTGTTCCTTCCGGAGAATGCAAGCCGGCTGGCGCAGCTTGGCGTTGAGACGCTGACTGTAACGGTCAATGCCCATACGCCGAATGTGGCTGTACATATTTATGAGCATGTATTGGGCGAGCGGGGAGAGAACGCTGTACGGCGCCTTTTGGAGTGTCAGAGGACAGGCGTCAAAGAGGCTGTCAAGGCTGGCCTGGTTGTTAAAATCAATTCGGTCTATGTTCCGGGTGTTAACGACGATGACATTTTGCAGATTTCCCAGGAAATGCGTGCGATAGGCGCCACGCTTCAGAATATTCTGCCTGTGATCGCGCGCGATACAATGGCAAAGGTTACTCCGCCGGACGCGGATCAGTTGGAACAGATGCGGGAGAGGTGCGGCGTCAATCTGGAACAGTTTGTGCGCTGCAAGCATTGCCGCGCAGATGCAATTGTGGACGCGGAACCGTCCTGTGCGGGAAAATGAGAAACAGGGAGTTGTGGAAGCATTGTTCAATCTGTTCCCGGATTATTTTGCGAAGGATGTAACCTGTATTGACGGCAGCCTCCTGGACCGGTTGAATATTCAGGCCGTCATCACAGATATCGACAATACGCTGGCCTTGGTAGACGCGCCGGATCCTGAGCCTCAGGCGCGGGAATGGTTGGATTTTTTAAACCGGTACGGCTGTCAGACTGCGATGATTTCCAATAACGACCCGCCGCGTGTGAAGGCGTTTGCAAAGCTGTTCGACGCGCCCTATGCCGCCCATGCGCAAAAGCCTGCATCCGGCGCTTTTCTGGAGCTGGCCCGTCGGCTCGGTGTCGAACCGGAACGATGTATGGTGGTTGGAGACCAGATGTTTACCGACATTATGGGCGGAAATCGTGCTGGGATGCATACGGTTCTGGTGGAACCTTTGGGCAGCGAATTGGATCACGCACAGTTTCGGATTAGGCGATGGGCCGAAAAGCTGTTGCTGGCTGTTTACAAGCGTGTGACGCACGGCCGCAGCCTGTCGGGGCAAAATCCGTCCGGCGCAGATGTGACGCTTTGAAATGGAATTTTAAAATTTTTGTTTTGATGCAGTGCAAATAAAGATAAAAAATTCCCCGTTAAGAGGGTATTGCGATAAGAAAATATCCTGTAGGGGCGCATACTATGCGCTTGTGGGCGGCTGACAGCCGCCTCTGTGGGGATTCTTACTGTAAAGCGCCCTGCAAAAGGTGAAAAAGCAAAATCCCCGAAAAGCCTGATATACTGGGCTTTTCGGGGATTTTTGCCTAAAGGCGCAAACAGTGAAAAATAGGGGGGTAAAGGACAAAATTTAAGAACACTAAAGGACAATTTTAAAGACTAAATAAATGGGTCAATATTTGCTTTCTTTAGATACACATTAACAGCATCTCTTAACTGTGTAGAACTCTTTTGAACGGCTGTGTCATAGCTTGAACGCAAACTAAGCAAAGCTTTGTAATCCGGTTTGCTATTGGTGAGTATATTCATTCCATTTGCATCAGCCAATAAGATATCAATTGTTTTAATCAAGCCGTTGATATGAGATAAATACTCTTCGCGTTCACTACCTGTTAAGTTATGGGCTGATACGCAACTACAGAAATATGCAAAAGTATCTACCACCAATTGCAACTCCTTACCTGAAATAAGATTCAGATGATGTTCAAAATCACTTTTCAAACTATTATATCTTGCATAGTTCTCTGTATCTGAATTGATGCCAAAATCAGGATGCATACCGCCAATACCAGAAGTTAGCCATTCTTTATTAATATTAAACTTGGAGCAGATAAAGAGAACGAGTGTAGCCGAGGGGTTCTCTCTACCATTTTCAATATTAGATATATGAGACGGGCTAAGCCCAAACAGATTTCCAAAGTCTGTTTGGGTCATTTTTTGTGATTTTCTAATCTCTTTAATTCTTGAACCTAAGGAATCCATATGCCCTCCAATTATTGAAACAAAACTTTTTTCGTTGACAATTATTGTTTCAAATGTTATAGTATTCTTATAGTTTGTTTCAATAATTATAGCACTAAAAAATTGTTTTGGAAAGGGCGAGATTATGAAATATTCAGTCGATGCTGCTGCTATAAAGCATGCGCGAATAATAAACGGTTACTCTCAAGCTGAACTTGCTAAAATGGTGGGAATCTCTGCCCTTTCAATCAGCAATATTGAGAGGGAACAGACCGTCTGCCCAAGACCCAAGGTTTTGAAAAAGCTCTGTGATACTTTAAGCCTAAAAGTGTCAGATGTATGTAGAACAGGCGGTGACGCTGAATGACTTGGATTTCACCCAAAGATGCAGCTCAATTATTGCACTATGATGTTAGCTACATCAGGAAACAGTGCAAGGCTGGGGAGTACGGAAAACAGAATATAGGATACCGCTATACCAAAGGTTCCAAAGGCCGCGGTGGTAAGCAGCTCCAGATAGCCCTTGAAGCGCTCCCCGAGCAAGCGCAAGCGGCCTATCAGAAGCAGCAGGGCGAAACTATCCCGTTCCGTAATGAGGCTATCTTTACTCGAGCCCAGCGAGCCGAGGCAGAGCACCGTAAGTGCGTCGTTCTTCTCTTTGAAGAGTATAGGGCAAACCGCTTAAAAGGTGGAAAGGTTAAAGAAACCATTCTGAAAGGTGATTTTGTCTGCAAGTACAACATGGAACACCCAAACAAAACCATTACTACAAAGACCCTGTATGAGTGGATTCGCAAGTTTTACTCTGGAGATCCCTACGCTCTCATAGATGGCCGGGGCGGTTACAACCGAGGGAGCAGTTCCATTAACCCGGAAATGTTGGAGTATTTCAAGGCACTCTATCTTAAACCAAGTCAGCCCAGCGTGAAAGAGTGTTATCGCCTTACCCGCATTGAAGCAGATACCCGAGGCATTAGTATTCCTTCCGAAAAGGCGTTCAGGCTTGCGGCAAGCAGAATATCAGATGCTGATTTAACGCTTGCCCGACGCGGCAAGAAAGCCTTTGAAGATGGGTACATGCCCTACATCGAGCGCAACTACTCAACCCTCAGTCCTAACGATCAATGGGTTTCCGACCATCATGTCTGGGACATATTCGTCCGTGTGCCGGACGGGAAAGGCGGATGGAAGAAGGATCGACCTTGGGGGACGTACTGGATGGATATGTGTACGCGCAAGGTAATGGCAAGTTCCATCCGTGTTCAAAGCCCCAATTCAGATATCGTGCTGTGCAGCTTCGGCAACGGCGTTAGAGCCTATGGAGTTCCCAAATCCGTGCTCTTGGATAACGGCAAGGACTACAAGTCAAACGACCTATTTTCTACGCAAGATGAAGAAGTCATCATCAGCAACTTGCAGCGCAATTTCCAGATCAAAACGGTTTTTGCTATCCCCTATAACGCACGGGCAAAACCCATTGAGAGAATGTTTAATACCTTTGAAAGCCAGTTTGGAAAGAAGTTTCCCTCGTATGTGGGAAGTGACACTCAGAAGCGCCCGGAAAGCCTCAAGGACATTGACATCATGGAGTGTCCCACACTGGAGGAGTTCATCGAGCTTCACGACGAGTATGTGTATAACATCTACTGCAACAGCGAGCATAGCGGCGAGGGCATGGACAGCATGACGCCCAATCAGGCCTATAGCTCCAAGCCGTTTGCAGTTCGCAGGGTGTCTGAAGAGGTTCTCAGACTGTGCCTGATGCGCATTAAGGGCAAGCGAACTGTGCAGCGCAACGGCGTTACCTTCAACGGCGAGCATTATTACATGGGTTCCATGAATATCAACTACGTCGGCAAGCCTGTATTCGCCCGCTACGACCCCAACAACCCGGACACCCTTCATATCTTCGACCTGAACGACAACTACCTCACATTGGCCCACAAGGTACAGAAACAGGGGTTTGATTCCGCTCTTGTAGACTTCAAGGGGCAGGGCCAACGCCGCAAGGAAGCAAGAGCAGCGGTCACCAAGGAACATCCTCACGCCACAGCGGGGTGTTCCCTGCAAAGCGTGAAAGAATTGGTCAAGCAACAGGCCGCACAAGCCGCTATCAGTGCTCCCGAGAAAGCGGCTCCCCGCGTCATCGAGCCTATCCGTAACGCAAAGATGGAGGAAAACGCTCGCCGGGCCTCTATACCCGACCTTGACCGCCAATACCAAGATGCTCTTGCAAAACAACAGGCGGAAATGCAAGCCAAAGACGCACAAAAGAAACGCTATGCGGAGGCATTCAAACAGATATGTGCCGAGCGGTGCCAGCAGCCCCGCAAGGCGGCAATCGGATGAAAGGAGAGAACACTATGATAAGACCACCGGCAGCACAGACCAATTGCATGAGGGAGGTTTACTTCGCAGCCCACTATGCGCAGTCGTGCGGGGATATCTCACTGATCTACGGGGAAGCCGGGCTCGGCAAGACCTTCTCCCTCCGGCAGTATGCCAGAGAGAACAACGTTATCTACATAGAGCTCCGGGACTGCGACAAGTCAACCAAGGGCGTATGTGAACGCATTTTAGAGGCCATCGGCAAGAGCAGGCGCGGAAACGACCGGGCGCTCGTCAACATCATCATCGACCATCTGAGAGAACACCCAAAGCTGATTATCATCGACGAGGCGCAGCACCTGCTTTTGAAAGCCATCGAAAACCTCCGGGCCATCAACGACGCCACCGAAACGGGGATGGTGCTATGCGGCAATCCCACAGTTTACGACCAGATGCACGGCAGGGGACAAGCCCACTTCGCCCAGCTCTACAGCCGGATTGGGATAAGGAGGTGTATAGTCAGTCCCGAAATGGAGGATATCCAAGCCATCTTCGCGCCATACGACCTTAACGGCGATTGCCTGCGTTTTCTGCACAGCCTTGGCTTACAGTGGGGCGGAATCCGCAACTGCATCAAGATATTCAATATGGCGCAGGAAATGGCGCAGAAATATGGGGAGCCCCTCTCCGTTGGGCACCTTGAAACGGCTCACGATCTCCGAAACGGCAACCAATGAAAAGGGGCTTGTGGCGGTGTAGCAGACCGCCACACCCATTATACCGTGTTTCTACCGAATTGGCAAACAGGAAGGGAGCGGTTGACTATGGGAACCAAATCCACAAAACCTATCACCCAGCCGCAGCTTCGCAAGATATACGCCGAGGCGCGGGAAGCGGGGCTCGACAATGATTATCTCCATGAGCTAGTATACAGCATCTACGGAAAAGAGAGCTTGAAAGACCTTGAGATGTGGGAGGCGGCCATGCTGATCGACGCGCTGGTCAAGATTAACGGCGGCGGGAAGCGGCCCGGCATGATGACCGAAAAGCAGAAATGGCTTTTAGCCGACTATCAAAGCAAGCTCGGATGGACGGACGCACAGATGCGCGACTTTGTTAAAAAGTACGGCCATGTGGACTTTATCCAGTGGCTTACCAAAGAAGGGGCCTCCAAGATGATTGAGGCCGTAAAGAACATCTACACGAAGCACCAAAAGGAGGGTACTCGGAATGCTCGATAAAAATGGTACAACGCTCTCAGAACTCGAAACCGACCTTGTTGCTATGTATAGACTTTTGCCTGAAAGAGATCGGGAATTCATTTTTGACCTGATTCATCACAGGTACACCCGCCTTGTAGCAGAGGGCGAGACGACGATTCATCTTCTTAACGTGTTCCGACACGAGCAAGCAGCAAAAGGAAGAGAATCATTAAGCCGTTTGCGGCATGGTACATAATATGAATGTCACCCCCGTTATCACGCGTGATAACGGGGGTGTTTCTATATCCGGGGGGCACTCTATGTCAGCGGACTAAAACGGCTTACAGGAGCTTACAGCGGCTTTCCACTGTATTGCCGGATATCCTCGGCGGACAGGCCCAAAAGCTCATGGGCTCGGGAACGGGGGTTTCCAGCCTTGAGCGTTAGAGGCTCATAGGCAATCTCGCCCATCGGCACCACCTGCGGCGCGTTTTCGGCCCAATCCTTAAATGCTTCCAACTGCGACATGGCCGAACGGAATGCCCAGTCTTTTTGATACGGCATGAGCTTCCCTGCCTTGAGCGCCGTTGTTACGGCTTCCTCGGCCTTGTACTTATGTGCCTCGAAACGCAGGGAGTTGACTTCCAGCTTGAGCGCAGATTGCCCCTGCAAAAGCGTGGCAATCCGATTTTCGATGTCGGAGAATGGCGCGTCGTCGGGAAGCTGCAACATCCCACGCAGCCCATTGATAAACTCGGCGGGATCATCTGCCCCCAGCTCGCCGGATTCGGGCGGCAGCTTGTCAGTGTCACCTTCGGCACCATCCACTTGCAGCTTAGAAGGGCTTCCGGCTTTCGCTGAGTTGACAATGGCGGTCATGCCGTCAATGGCGGGGGTGTTCGTCAGGGCGGCGGAGTGGAGCAGCAGAGCCTTTCTGTCGCTCTCCCTGACGCTGACCACCGGGGACAGGTAGCGGTACTCTTTGGCCGCGAGGTATTGCGCAGCCTTATCCGTCCACTCCACCAACGCATACACGCCGTCTTGCTTTAGGGTTAAATCTTTAATCCAACCAGCGGCGGGCGCTTGTACGTCCAGCAAGGTCTGATGCTCGTAGTCGATAGGAATATCGACATGATGCGTCTTGAAGTGATTAAGGATGCTGTTGTAGGATTCCGTGTCGATAAGGAAGTCTCCCTTTTGGCTCTTAACAAGGCCCAAAGGGAAGAGTTTGATTTCCCTCGGAGGTGCGGCACGTTCCACATCCAGACTGTTGACAACAGGAATTAGCATGGCATTCTCCATCGGTTAAGCCCCCTCTGTCGTTCCGTCCGAACCATAGGCGAGTTGCCACAGCCCATACCCTGCATTGCAGCGGGCATCCACGCCGTAAACAAACTCCTTCTCCCAGAATACATTGTCATCGTTGGGCCTGTCCTTGGCGACAAGCTGGGGTTTGCGCCTGCTCTGGAAGATGAAGGGCTTCACGGGGCGCTTTGTGCACAGAAGGAACCACTGCTCAGGATTAGCCGCCAGCTCGGGAACAACGAGCAACTCCGCCGTACCCTTGTAGATGTTCGTCTCTTGGTGAATCTCAGTGGCCTCTAAGATGGTACGGGCGATTGCTTCCTTCTGCGGGGACACAACCAGCAAATCCGGCACAATGCGCAACGGCTCGCCCTCATCGTTGACAAGGGTCAGCATTTGGGTACGGGCCGCGCCGTAACTGTCCGGAGTGAGTTTGGCGGTTCCCTTGTTGCTCTGTGCCGTGACCTTTTTTCCCTCATAGCCCAGCGTATGGTTGTCGCTGATAAACGGCTTCCCATCAAAGCACAATTCGGTGAAAGCCTTAGGAAAGAGTCCAAACACCAGCTTGTCTGGATGAAGGCGCGCGCTGTAAGCAAGGTCTTGGAACATGGGTTTAAATACGCCGATACGGTCATCCTCGACATCGTTGCGCGGCACGGAAACGGTCAGTTCAAAATCCTTGTTGCGAATGGTGTAGCCATAGGCGGCGAGGTTCTTGATCTGGCGGTCTCCGATCCACTCTCTCATGCTGGGGACGGCACCCAGCCAAGCGTAGGTTTCATCCCGGGTGTCGGACGGGACTTCCATCGCTACCTTGGTATACTGCGGCTCGGTCTCGGAAAAAGCCTTGTTAAACACTGTGTTAAAGGCACTGAACGCCTCGCGGATTGATGTTTGAGTTATAATCATAGTTTTGTTTCCTCCTGACTATTGTCAATTATCAGTTGGCGCACCCAACGCTCGGATACGCCGTATTTGATTGCTAACTCTTTGCTGTTGTAGCCGTTGTACTCTTCCAAGATTCTTCTGTCCCGGATCGGCTTGAGAATGGATTCCTTCTTGGGGATATATGTGACGGCGCCGCCAAGCATCTCGGTAATGATTAAAAAGCTCCCCACCCCGACAGCTTCGGCAATGCTACGATACGGCCCTTCCGGAATCATTTCTAAGGTAAGCTCTTCTTCAAGCGGCCTATCCACTATGCACGCCCCCTTTATCAACTATTTTGAGATAACGCCTGAATCAACGTCGATTTTCTCCTTTGCCTCGGACAGCACTTGACGAAGCTGTTTGGAGAGCGTCGGGTCGTGCTTGATGGCGTCCAGCAGTTGGCGTTCCATTTCTTCAAATGCAATATCAACCTTGCGGCGCATCTCAAAATCAGCCCGTTTCACGCTGCTCTCGGTTCGGGCGATTTGCAAAAAGAGGCGGCTCGCCTGTTCGATAGGGAGCTCGTTAAACTCGTCCTCGGCGCTAGACAGCCGCTGCAAGAGCCCGCTTTTCAAAATTGCTGTGGTCACTTTCACCGTGTCAATATCGGGATTTTCGCCTATAAAATCCACAATGAATTTTGTCTTTTCGAGGTCTTTCGCCACACGATCCGCCGTCTCATAGATGCGGAAGGCATAGCGGGAGATTGACGAAAGGCTGACCTTCGTGCTATGCTGTGTCTCAAGCCAGTGCTGAATGTCACGATAGCTCATGTTGTCCTTTGTCAGCATTTCGTTGACCTGATCCAAAACCTCTTTTGGTAACTGGTACATTCGTGAATCAGAGCGCGGCTTACGCGGTTTATCGGCCATTACAGATCAATCCCCGCTTCATCATCGCCGCCGTTCTCAATGAACCGAATCCCCTTGGTGGTCAGACGGGCCACGCCGTCACGCTCATAGGCTGTGTAGGGCGTGATGCGTACATCGGTGAACTCAATCAGCCCCATATCGGTAAGATACTTGAGCGGCTCCCAAATGTCAGGATCGGAGACCAGACCGTCTTTCATCAGGTCGTTGGAGATGCGCCGAACCATAAGGCTATGCTGGCGGCCCTTGACCAGCATCCGCAAAATGTATCCCCGGATTGTCGCGTTGGCGCGTCCGGCTTCTTCAAATTTTGTCATGTTCCTATTACCCTTTCGTGAGTTCAATATTTCAAGCTGTGCTGTTTGAAATAGCGCTATTTCGAGGTAAGCGTACTGTTATTTCCACATAAAAGCAACCCCTAAGGCCACCTGTAAAGGGCGGTTTTAGGGGTTTTCACGTTTTGTTTATCCTATTTTCACGTATTGCAGGTAACATGACACTTACAGCAATGATTTTAAGCTGTGTGCTTTTTATTGCACTTGAGAACCTTCGGCTTGTGTCAGGGGGTTCAGAAAGAACCTATAAAAAATTGGACATCCGTGCCGGTAACTGCACGGATGTCCAATTTTTTATAGGTTATAGTAAAGCGTGTAATCGGTGTGTTTATGCTTTTAAACTCTCCACCGCCTGGCGTTCCACTGCCAGACCGCAGCGATACTGCCTCATGAACTGGTTGAAACCCTCCACATCCTGCTGACGGGGTTCCAAGGTAACTACGGTCTGGCCGGCAAAAATCTGGTTGTCAAGGTAATCCTCCAGTGATTGTCCGGATTTTTTCTCTACCAGATAGGCTGCCAGCAGGGCCATACCCCAGGGACCGCCTTCGCCGGCAGTTTCCATGACAGAAACGCAGGTTGCGGTGGCGGCAGCCAGGATACGCTGGCCGACTTCCGGAGTCTTAAAGAAGCCGCCGTGGCCCATCAGCCGATGGACAGCTACATGCTCCTCAGACAGAAGATCCATCCCGATCTTCAGCGTAGCCAGGGCGGAGTAGAGGTGGGCTCTCATGAAGTTGGGAAAGTCAAATTGGGACCAAGGAGTGCGTACCAATAGAGGGCGGCCCTCCATTAATCCGCTGATTGGTTCACCGGACAGGTAATTATAAAGAGTCAGCCCGCCGGCATCCTCCCTACCAGCCAGAGCGGAGTGAAACATAGCGGAGAAAACAGTATCCATGTCAGGGACCTGCCCCAAAGCCTCCAGGAATCCCTTAAATACCTGTGCCCAGGCATTGATCTCATTGGTACAGTTGTTGCAATGAACCATGGCTACTGGCTGTCCAGATGGGGTGGTGACCATATCAATCTCAGAATAGACCTTGGACAAGGGCTTCTCCAGCACGATCATAGCAAACACACTGGTACCTGCGGACACATTGCCGGTGCAGGGAACGACAGTGTTGGTAGCAACCATGCCAGTACCCGCGTCTCCTTCAGGGGGAGCCAGAGGAACGCCAGGGGACAAAAGGCCGGCAGGGTCCAAAAGTTTAGCTCCCTCTGGGGTGAGGGTTCCGGCGGGCTGGCCGGCGTGGAGAACCTGCGGCAGAATCTCCCGTATTTTCCATGGATAGTGCTTCTCAGCCACCAGGGCGTCGAAGGCGTCTGCCATTGTCTGATCATAGTCCCCGGTGCGGCTATCGATAGGGAACATGCCGCTGGCCTCCCCGACTCCGATTGCCTGACAGCCGGTGAGCCTGTAGTGGACGTATCCCGCCAGGGTGGTAAGACAGCGGATATCCTTGACATGTTCCTCATCATTGAGGATGGCTTGATAGAGGTGGGCGATAGACCATCGTTGAGGAATGTTGAACTGGAAACGCTCCGTTAAAATCCTGGCGGCCTGTCCGGTGATGGTGTTGCGCCAGGTGCGGAAGGGGACTAGCAGTTCTCCGTTTTTATCCAAGGCCATGTAGCCGTGCATCATAGCGGAGAAGCCCATAGCGGCTATGGAAGTAAGTTCCACGCCGTATTGGGTGAATACATTGCCGCGCAGCTTGGCGTAAGCCTTTTGGAGTCCTGTCCATACATCTTCCATGCGGTAGGACCATATACCATCCTCCAACCGATTCTCCCAACTGTGCTCGCCCGAGGCTAGGGGGGAGTGATCAGAGCCAATGAGCACGGCTTTGATGCGGGTAGAACCTAACTCGATACCCAAGCAGCAGCGGCCTTGGGCGATATCTTTTGCTTCATTCATAGGGAGAGGCCTCCTTTAGATGTTTTTCCCATAGATTGCTGAATAAACTAAGGTAAATTGGCTTTCCGCGCCGCAGGCGGCGCGGGGCCGTTTGATTAAATACGTCTGTCCGCGGAACGGGCAGATGCGCAAAAAACAGTTGTTTTACAACCGTTTTTTATTTTTCTGCGATGTTGCGTACACTGCTGCGTTCCTTCAGACTGGGGGAGTAGACGATGCGGAAACGGCGGCCGAGCAGGTTATCCTGCCGCTGTAAAAAGACATCGGCGGCGGAGAGTCCCATGGCCACCGGGTCACAACTGATAGTGGTCAGGTCCAGCCCTTCCTCGTCTACCAGATCAGAGTCATCAAAGCACAAAATGCTGTAATCCTCGGGCACTCTCCGTCCCGCGTCCCGCAGACGGCGCACCATTCCTGCGGCCATATAGTCGTTGCCCACAAATACAGCGGTGCAGGGTTTTTCTTGAGCCAACAGCCAGTCGGCAAATTTTCGTCCGCTCTCCCGGGTGTTGTCGCCGTATACCATATCCAAGCCGGAAAAGGACAGGCCATAGTTTTGCAGCCCCTCCGAGAAACCCCGGCAGCGGTCAGATGCGGTCCCGGAACCCTTTACTCCAGTGAGCATAGCTATATGGCGGTGCCCCCGCTCCCAGAGATACTGCGCTGCCATATAGCCTCCCCGATAGTTGTCGATACGCACCGTATCCAGATCCAGGGCGGAGATATAGCGGTTGACCAGTACAATGGGAATAGATGAGCTTTGCAGCAATTGTATGATTTCCTCTGTTGCGGTCACAGTAATCATAATGATGCCGGAATAGCCGTTTTCCATGGCGCGGCGCATGGCTGCCAGCTCCCGGTTGGCATCCAAACCACAGTGGCACAGTACAACCGTATACCCCAAAGGGTCCAGCCCCTCACAGATGCCTTTAACCACCTTGGAATAAAAGTAATTCGAAATGTCGCTGACAATGACAAGCACCGCTTTGGACACAAAGCCCTTTCCCAACAACATATCATCTCCGTCGGTAATCCCAAGCTCCTGCATAGCGTTGCGGATCTTCTGCATGGTTTGCGGCTTTACCTTGGCGCTATTGGTAAAGGCACGGGAAACGGTAGCGTAGGACACCCCTGCCCGTTCAGCAATGGTCTTTTGTAGAATGATCATGGCAATTCTGCTCCCCACCTGTATTTTACTTTTCTATCATAAGATTTCCCTTTCAAAAAAGCAAGGTTATTTTCATGAAATTTCTGAAATTAATGAAATTAGATAGACGGTTTTTGGGGAATATGATATATTCATGATGTCATCGCGGTGGAATTTTGTTGAATTATGAGGATATTGTCCAAAATATTCTCACTTCACTCTATGGTGTGAAATGATTCCCATGCGAAGAATCGCACCACCCACATATCCTGTCGTTACAGATGAAAAGGAGGAACTCAAATATGAAGTGGAATCGAATTTTAGCGTTGGGTATGGGCACGGCTCTTTGCCTGTCTCTGATGGCCGGCTGCGGCTCCGGAGGCGATATTTCCAGCAGTGATGTGCAGGAGGATGGATTTCCTGAATTGAACATCTCGCTGGCTCACTCCGCCGCCACCAGTCACGCGCATAATACCGCTGCTCAGACGTTTGCCGATATTGTTTCGGAACAGACCGGCGGGAAGGTCACAGTCACCATCTATCCCGCCAGCGAACTGGGGGACCAGCCCGCTCTCATCGAGAGCTGTTATACCGATGGCGATGTGGATATGGTCATCGCCTCCCAAAGCAATATGGCCACCTATATGCCAAAACTCAATGCCTTGGCCGCTCCATTCCTCTTTGACAGCTACGACCATGCACATAAGGTCATGGACGATTATGTGCTGGACTGGATTAATGAGGATGTGGGAACGCAGATGAATATGCATGCCCTGGCTATGTTTGACTACGGTTTCCGCCATGTCACGACCAACGACATCGTGGTCAACTCCGCTGATGATTTAAACGGCGTCAAGATCCGGGTCCCCGGATCCGCCGGGCTTCTGGCCACCTTTGACGCGCTTGGATGCAACACACAGACCATCGCCTATTCCGAACTGTACCAGTCCTTAAAGCAGGGGGTCGTAGCGGCTGAGGAGAACCCTGTGGCCACCATCCTGGCAGACTCCTATTTTGAGTGTCAAAACCAACTGGCTCTCACCGGTCATTTCTTTGATGTGCAAACCCTGCTGATAAACAAGTCGCTGTGGGAGTCTATGAGTCCCGAGCTTCAGCAGATCATTCAGAATGCCGCTCTTGAGGCGCAGCAGGTCACCCGGAACCTCATCGCTGATGGTGAGGATGCGGACATAGAGGCACTGAAAGATAAGGGAATGAACGTAACCACACCGGATAAGCAGTCCTTTATAGATAAAATGGCCCCGGCCTATGAAGAAATAGCCTCCCTGTGCGGTCAGGATGAGCTGGATAACCTGATGGCTGCCGCAAAGGCCGCTTCAGAGAGCGCCTGAATCACAGTTAGAAGGCCCCCAGCGCTATTTGCCGCCGACCGCGGCATCTTTACGGCTGAAAGGAGAGTGAGATTACCCCCATGATTATGTTTGTTATGTTTATTGCGGTACTGGCGGTGCTGTTCATTGGCGTATCCACCGCGTGCAGTATGGCCTTGGTTTCCGTAGGAGCTTATTTTTCTCTGGGAGAGGCCACGATGTCCAACATGATGTCTTTGCCGCAGGGGATGTTTAACCAGGTCAGCGGCATAACTTTGATGTCCATTCCATTTTTCCTGCTCATGGGCAATTTTATGAATGCCGGCGGTATTTCCCAAGACCTGTTTGGCTTTGCCCGTGCCTGCCTGGGCCATCGCTGGGGCGGTCTGGCTAACGCTGCAATTGTCTCCTGCATGGTCATGTCCGCGATGTCTGGCTCGGCCGCCGCGGTGGCTGCCGGTATCGGCATGATCGCTATTTCTGAGATGCGCAAGACCGGATATGAACAGTCCTTTTCCTGCGCGACTATCGCTGCATCGGGCGGTCTGGGACCCATCATTCCTCCCAGCATCACCATGATCCTGTTTGCCAGTATGATTTCGGACCCCAAGGTGGGGGTTTCAGTCAACGATTTGTTTATGGGCGGAGCCATCCCCGGAGTGCTTATCGGCATCATGTTTATCACCTATGCCAGTTTCGCCTGCAAAAAGCGAAATTTTGGTAAAGTATCTCCTGTCCCGATGAAAGAACGTCTGCGTTACTTCGGTAAGGCCATTTGGGCGCTGTTTACTCCAGTGATCGTGCTGGGCGGCATGTTCGGCGGCTTGTTTACCGCTACAGAAGCTGCCGCGGTAGCAGCTCTGTACGCTGCCCTATTGGGGATATTCAAGTATCGCAAGATTAAGCTGAAGGATTTCCCCCATATCTTTTGGATTACCGCCAAATCCTCCGCACAAATTATGTTCGTCATTGCCACCGCTTCTTTTTTCCAGTACGTCCTGCTGCGTACCCGCATTCCCCAGCAAGCGGTAAATGCGATTGTCAGCGTTTTTGGCAGCATAGTTCCGGTTCTGCTTATTATTATTTTGATGCTGGTTATTATGGGCTGTTTTATGGAGGGAACCGCTATTCTAATGATCACTGTCCCCATTTTCGTCCCTCTGGCCCAAGCTTATAACTACAGTATCATTCAACTGGCCGTGGTGATGTGTATATCTCTGTCTGTAGGCGTGATTACTCCTCCTGTGGGCCTGAACTTATATGTGTTGTCCAGCATTACTGGGGAAAAGGTTATGCGAATTGCCAAAGAAGCAGTCCCCTTTGTACTTATTATGATTACGGTGGCTCTGCTGGCCGCTTTTATCAGCCCGTTATCACTGTTCCTGCCCGGTTTGGGTTCTGTGTAAGGAGGATTCCCCCATGAAGTACTGGAATAAATTTGAGAACATTGTGGGCGTCCTGATGCGGAGCATTGCCTCTGTCTGCCTGGGGATTGTGTTTGCCCTGTTTATCCTCAACATTGCTACGCGCTTACCATCTATCACCTATAACCCCAAGTGGATTGATGAAACGATCCAATTTTTTCTGGTTTGGATGATTTTCCTGGGTTCGGCGGAGTTGGTCCGCACCAGAGGCCATTTTGTGGTGGATATTCTCACTGACCACTTTCACGGTACCGCTACAGGGCGGGTTCTGGCGGTGATCTCCACCGCCCTGATGTTGGTGACCTATGCCGTAATCTTCTATTTTGGCGTCCGTCTTTGCATGAAATCGGACGCCGCGATGTACACCCTGCACTTTATGAAGAAAAGCTACTTTTACTCCTGTATCCCTGTTTCCGCCTTCTTTATGGCGCTCTTTACCATGCGTGATCTGATTTTCAGCGTCATGGATATTGTTACCCACGGCGCGGTCACTCGCCGGTTGGATGCAGAAAAGGCTGAGGCTATGAAGCAGGATGATGACGCTAAGGCCATTGCTGAAGCGGCTCAGGCTCTGAAACAAGATCAGGAGCCCCAATAGTAAGCCATGGTGCGGGATACCGCACCGTCACATGAATTATGAAAAAGGAAACGGTTATATTATGAAACTTGATCACATTCGTGAAAAAATGGAATCCGGGCAGTTGTGTTTCGGCACCCACTGTTCCACTACTGAACCTTGGTATTATGAAATGTGTGGTTTTTTAGGTTATGATTATGTATGGATTGACAACGAGCATGCGGGCATGACCATGCCAATGGTGCAAAACGCTATCGTGGCTACCAACGCCGGCGGCTGCGCCGCTTTTGTCCGGGTACAGAACCACGACATTTCCAATGTCAAGCCTGTGCTGGAGGTAGGGACGGATGGTATCATTTTCCCTATGGTAAATACGCCCCAGGAGGCGGAACACTGTGTTTCTGTATGTACTTATCCGCTTCGGGGAGTAAGGGGGTTTGGACCTCTGCGCGCCATCCAATACGGCAATATGCCCTTGGAGAAATATCTGGCTCAGGCCGACCGCAGCGTGTTGAAGCTGCTCCAGTGTGAACACGTAGACGGCGTTAACCGCTTGGATGAGATCTTGGAGGTTCCCGGGGTGGACGGCATCATCTGCGGTCCCATGGACTTATCCGCTTCCATCGGTAAGATGGGACAGCTTACCGACCCTGAAGTGGTAGGGCTGATGCAGAAGATCATTGATACCTGCAAGGCCCACCACATTCCGTTTGGCATATCCATCGGCGTCAATTATGATTTGATAAAGTTTTGGATTGATCAGGGCGCGACCTTTGCCTCTATGGGAACTCCGGCCGATTATTTCTGGTGTATGAGCCAACAGGCAGTGGCAAAGGCACGGACGTTCGAGGCCCAGCGCAGCCATTCAGGGATTTCCCAGCTTCCGAACAAATAATTTAAAAAGCTGATAGGAGACACGGCTTTTCGTGTCTCCTATCTTTTTATCATACCAGATGTCTGCTGCTTTTAAACATCCCCATAGCGCCCACGACTGGGAGGTGGTGGGCAAACGGTTCGCCCGAATTGAGCGCTGCGGTTATTGCGGGCGCTAGGCAGATGTCTTGGATCAACTGTTGCGCAGACGCGTGCGTTGAGACGGTGCAGCCCCATCAGGTATTCTCATGAAACCCGCACGATCGCGGGCGTTAAACCGGAGGATACCTATCTGATCGATGGGGGCCGGCGGGAGATCATCACCCAAAGGGGAAGCTGGCCGCTCCGCGAAGTGTCACTGGACGGCGCCTCCATCAAGCGCCCGCTGGTTCTTAAAAAAGTTATCCGCCTATTGCGGTTGTTATGGCTGAAATAGGCGGATTTTTGTTTAAGAAGGCGCCATGCCGAGAAAATCGAATAAGAGGAAGCAGGAATGCTCCTTTTTGGTTTGCGGGATATATGCTCAGATATTGCAATACAGCGGTATTGCTTGGAGAGGTCTTGTGTAGTATAATATTAATCTGTGCAGAAAGCAAAATTTAATCCGGGAAAATATTTTAGTGACCATTTTCGTTTTTGAACAAAATTAAGAAATAGATTTGCAAATTATTCCAGGCTGCATTGGGGGGATTTCTAGTG
>ERZ1643251.602-NODE-602-length-49300-cov-5.880495_pt1 | contig 49300 bp, 47 predicted proteins | sample MGYA00579261_ERZ1643251 | MGnify/ENA primary metagenome ERZ1643251 (study PRJEB29033, sample SAMEA4952267) | chicken gut metagenome | biome: Broiler Chicken; feature: Gastrointestinal Tract; material: Caecum | place: Ireland | collected 2018 | study: Broiler... | reverse complement strand
TCCCGCCATGGGACGCGACCAGTTGGTGCTGGACATGGGCCGCCAAGAAGTGGTAGACTATTTGGTGGAGGTTTTGAGCGATCTGCTGCGCAACAACCACATTGAATACGTCAAATGGGATATGAACCGCAACATGTCCGATGTGTACAGCCGTGCCCTGCCCCCCGAACGCCAGGGTGAGGTAGCCCACCGCTATATGCTGGGCGTCTACCGTCTGCTGGACACCCTGACCACCCGCTTCCCCCAGGTTTTGTTTGAGGGCTGTGCGGGTGGCGGCGGCCGCTTTGACGCCGGCATGCTGGCCTACTTCCCGCAGATCTGGTGCAGCGACGATACCGACGCCATCGAGCGGCTGATCATCCAGCACGGCACCTCTTTCGGCTATCCCATCTCGGCCATGGGCGCCCATGTGTCCGCCTGCCCCAACCACCAGACCGGCCGCACCACCCCGCTGTGGACCCGCGCCGTGGTGGCCATGAGCGGTACCTTCGGCTATGAACTGGATCTGGGCAAGCTCTCTGAGGAGGAGTGCCATCAGGTCCGGCAGCAGATTGAAACCTTCAAACAGCTGTATGATGTGATCCAGAACGGCCGGTATTACCGGTTAAGCGATCCGTCCCGTCAGCTGCGTTATACGGCCTGGCAGACCGTCACCGACACCGAGTCGCTGGTCAGCCTGGTGCTTACCCATCCCGAGGCCAACGCCCGCCCGCTGCACCTTTGCCTGCAGGGGCTGGAGGAGGATGCCCTCTACCGCGTGGAAAGCCTTCGGATTTACGGCGGCACCTCCACCCCCGAAAACGGTGCCGCCGACGCGGATGCCTATGCGGGCGCTGTCTACAGCGGCAGCACCCTGATGTACGCGGGGTACACGCTGCCTCGGATGGTAGGTGATTTCCCCAGCGTGCAGCTGCACCTGGTGCGTGTGTAAGACACCTACACAGCCCCGAACAGAGCAAGGAGGAATTTTCATGAAATCTGGAAAGAAAAAGGCCGCGGCAGCCCGCCGGGCGGCTGCCGCCAAAGCGGCGGTGAAGTCTGCCGAAGCGCCTGCTGCGGAGCAAGCCGCTGCCAAACCGGCTGCGGAACCGGTTGCCCCCAAGGCGGAAGAAACATCGGCCGCGCAGCCTGCCCTGAAGGCAGCGCCGAAGCAGGAAAAGCTCAAGGCGGCCCCCACCCAGGAGAAACTGAAAGCGGCCCCCCAGCCGGAAAAACTCAAGGCAGCCCCCAAGAAGGAAGCCCTGAAGGCCGCACCGCAGCCGGAGAAGCTGAAGGCAGCCCCCAAGAAAGAGGCCCTGAAGGCCGCACCGCCGGTGGAAAGCCAGCCCGCCGATACCGGTGACGCCGCCTTTGAGCGCCGCCTGGCCCGGCACTACGATGAGCTGAAATGGCTGTACTGTGAGCTGTACCATGGTGACATGCAGGCCTTTGACTACTGTATCTCGATGCTGCGCCGGGCCTGGGCCGACCGCAAACCGGCTCTGCGCGCCCAGGATGCCGCCCGGGAGTCGGACCCCAACTGGTACCGCCGCCGGGACCTGCTGGGCATGATGATGTATACCAACGCCTTTGCCGGCACCCTGAAAGGGGTGGAGGAAAAGCTGCCCTACATCCAGGAATGCGGCGTCAACTACCTGCACCTGATGCCGCTGCTGCAGAGCCCCAAGGGCCGCAGCGACGGTGGTTACGCGGTGGCGGATTTCCGCACGGTGGAACCGGAATTGGGCACCATGGCGGACCTGGAACACCTGGCGGATTCCTGCCGGGAGAAGGGCATGAGCCTGTGTCTGGACTTCGTCATGAACCACACCAGCGAGGACCACGAGTGGGCCAAAAAGGCCCGGGCAGGTGAACCGGGCTACCGGGAGCGGTACTTCTTCTACGACAACTGGGATATTCCCAACGAGTTCGAGAAAACAGTGCCCCAGGTCTTCCCCACCACGGCGCCGGGCAGCTTTACCTGGCTGGACGACTGCAAGCAGGTGGTCATGACCAACTTCTATCCCTACCAGTGGGACCTGAACTACGCCAACCCCGTGGTGTTCAACGACATGACGGAGAACCTGCTCTACTTAACCAACCGCGGCATTGACGTCATCCGCCTGGACGCGGTTCCCTATATCTGGAAAGAGCTGGGCACCTCCTGCCGCAACCTGCCCCAGGTCCACACCCTGGTGCGGATGATGCGAATGGTCTGCGAGATCGTCTGCCCCAGCGTGTTGCTGCTGGGTGAGGTGGTCATGGAGCCCGCCAAGGTGGTCCCCTACTTCGGCACGCCGGAAAAACCGGAATGCCACATGCTGTATAACGTGACCACCATGGCCACCACCTGGAACTCGCTGGCCACGGGGGATGTTTCGCTGCTGCGCCACCAGATGGATACCGTCTGCGCGCTGCCCCGGGACTTCCTGTTCCTGAACTATCTGCGCTGCCATGACGACATCGGCTGGGGTCTGGACTACCCCTGGCTGGGTGCCCGGTTCGGCACCAACGAGGTAGCCCACAAGAAGTTCCTGAACGACTGGTTCACCGGCAAATGGCCGGGCAGCGACAGCCGGGGTGAGTTGTACAACGATGACCCCCGCCTGGGTGATGCCCGCCTGTGCGGCACCACCGCCTCGCTGTGTGGTGTGGAAGCGGCCGACTTCGAGAAAGACCCCTTCAAGCTGGAGCGGGCCATCTCCTGCGACCTGATGCTGCACGCCTGGATGCTGACCCAGAGCGGCATTCCGGTGCTCTACAGCGGCGATGAGATCGGCCAGCTGAACGATTATACCTACCACGACGATCCCGAAAAGTGGGACGACAGCCGGTACATCCACCGCGGCAACTTCCAGTGGGATCTGGCCGAGTTGCGCCATGACACCACCACCCGCCAGGGCAAACAGTTTGAAGGCCTGCGCCGGATGGAAACCATCCGTGCCGAAGAACAAGCCTTTGACGCCCAGGCCGATGTGTGGACTTTTGACACCGGCAGCAGCCATGTACTGGGCGTTGGCCGGTGGTACCAGGGCCATAAGCTGATCGCTTTCTTCAACTTCAGCCCGGAATTTGTGCACGTCTCCTCCTGGGAGAAGGGCCCCTATGATGAGCTGATGTATGGCGGTCACCGGGACGACCTGAACGATGTGGAGCTGTATCCCTATGGCTTCGCCTGGTTCCTGCACACCGAAGACATCTGACACTCCCGTTTTTTCCCCCATATAGCAGAAGGGACGCACCCGCATGGGTGCGTCCCTTCTGTTTTTTGTATCCGGAATGGTTTACCGCAACAGGATGCGGAACCGGGTGGTGTAGTCGGCTGCACCGTCCAGGCGGTAGGCGTCCTCCACGTCGGTCCCCCAACTGTCGATGCCGCCCACACCCCGCATGGCTCCCAGCACCGTCACGCTGGTGCGGCCGGTGTCCGGCAGCTCGCTGATGTGTTGGGCCGCTTCCAGTTCCTGGGCGGTGTTGGGCAGCGCCCGGAAGGCAAAGGGTTCGCCGCAGCTCTGCAGTTCCAGGGCCGCGGTGGTACGGCCGCGGGCATCCCGCTGCTGCAGCACCGCGCGGCGGGTCTGCAGGTGCAGGCCGCATTCCTGGGGCACCAGATGCGGTTCGATGTGCGGCACTTCCTCATGGCAGCCGAATTCGGCGCCCTTGTACCGGTCGGGGTAGGTTTCGCCCGAAAGACCGGTCCAGCGGGTGGCGGCCACCGGGGCCGCGGTCTGGAAGGTCACGCCGAAACAGGGCAGCTCCGGCGCACCGGCGGCGCCATGGTAGACGGCTTCCACCTCCAGGGCGCCCCGGTCGGTGACGGTGTAGGTCAGCACCGCCTCGGTACCCGGTACGGCGGGCAGCGCAAAGTTGTAGCGCAGTACCACCTTCTGAGCGGATTGCTCCAGAATCTCCGGTTTGCCGGCTTTGGCCAGTGTATCGGCCGCCAGCCAGGCCGCACTGCGCTGCGGGAACCCACAGCCACGGTCATTGTCGGTGGCTGCCCGCCAGACCGACGGCCGTGGGGCGCGCCAGAGCCATTCGGCGCCGCCCATGCGCAGCGAGACCGGGCCGCCTTCGGTGTAGGAGAAGAGAATTTCAAACCCGTTGCCTTTGACGCCCAGGTTGCCGTCCCCTTCGGTCACGGTCAGCGGCGCGGTGGGCCGGGCGTTCCATTCGGTCGCCAGGGCCGCGTCGGCCGTGTTGGCGGCCGCGGCGTTGCGGGCATCGTAGGCCGCCCGGTCGGCTGCGTCGGCATACCAGTAGCGCACTTCCTGCATGGCGGGCTTTTCGGCACCGTCGGCATAGACGATGCCGTTGCCGCTGAAGTTGTAGTCGGTGGTACGCTCGCCGAAATCACCGCCGTAACCCAGCACCCGGCGTCCCCGGACGTCGGTATGCCAGAGTGCCTGGTCCATGTAGTCCCAGATGAAGCCGCCCTGGTACTGGGGATATTCTTCGGCCAGGCGGATGTAGCTTTCCATGCCGCCCAGGCTGTTGCCCATGTCGTGCATATATTCGCAGAGGACAAAGGGCTTGGCGGGCTTGGATTCGAGATAGTCCCGGATGTTCCAGGGCTTTTCGTACATGCGGCTTTCCATGTCGCTGATCTGGTCAAAGGCGCGGTTGTGGAACACGCCCTCGTAGTGCACCAGCCGGCCGGGGTCGTTCTTGTGGAAGAAGTCGCTCATGGCCAGGATGTCTTCCCCGGCATAGCTCTCGTTGCCGCAGGACCAGATGAGCACCGCCGCGTGGTTTTTGTCCCGCTCAAACATGCTGCGGGCGCGGTCCACCACACATTCCTTCCATTCCGGCAGGCTGCCCGGCACGTTCCAGCTGGGCTCCACGCCGCCCAGCTTCTGCCAGCTGCCGTGGCTTTCCAGGTTGGCTTCGTCAATCATGTAGATGCCGTTGCGGTCGCACAGGTCGTACCACAGACTCTGGTCGGGATAATGGCAGGTGCGCACGGCGTTGATGTTGTTGCGTAAAAAGACCTCCATGGCCGCATACATATCCTCGGGGCCGATGGCGCGGCCCTTTTCGGCGTTCCACTCGTGGCGGTTGACACCGTTGAAGACCACCCGCTCCCCGTTCAGGCACATCACCCCGTCGATCATTTCGAACCGGCGGAAGCCGATGTCGTAGGGCACCACTTCCTGCACGGTGCCGGCGGCATCGGTGAGGGTCAGCAGCGCGTGGTAGAGGGTGGGGGTCTCGTGGCTCCAGGGCTGCACCCCCTGCAGCTCCAGCGTATCGCCGTTGACCGGCCCGTCGTAGAGGGCATAGCCCTCATCGTCGGTCAGGCGCAGCGCCACGGCGGCGCCGTCAGTCTCCCCTTCCAGTTTGAGGCGAGGGGTCAGCGTGCCGGTGGTGTTGTCTGGTTCCAGCCCGGTCTGCAGCCAGAGGTCGGCCAGATGCACCTTAGGCTTGGCATAGAGGAACACCGAACGGAAGATGCCCGAAAACCGGAAAAAGTCCTGGTCCTCAATCCAGGAGGCACTGCACCGCTTGTGCACCTCGACGCAAAGGCGGTTGACGCCCTCCTGCAGGCAGTCGGTCAGCTCAAACTCCGAGGGGGTGAAGCTGTCCTCGGCGTAGCCCACAAAAACACCGTTGCACCACAGGTACAGGGCCTGCTCGACGCCCTGGAAGCTGATGCAGACCCGCTGGCCCCGCAGCCCTTCGTCCAGGGTGAAGTCGGTTACATAGCTGCCCACCGGGGCGTTGTCCCAGTCGATCTGGGGCGGGCGCAGGGCGGCGCGGCCGTCCCACGGGTAGAGGGTATTGGTGTATTGCAGTTCGCCGTAGCCCTGCAGCTCGATATGCCCCGGCACCCGGATGGTGCCGAAGCCCGAGAGATCGGCCTCCGGGCGCCAGAAATCCGCCGGACGGGCGGCGGGGTTGGGGCTCCAGGCAAAGCGCCATTCGCCGTCCAGGCTTTGGCGCAGGCTGGTGCGGTCGGCGACCGCTTCCTCCAGGGTACGGTAGGCCACATGGTCGGAATGGGCGTCCAGCTGGTTGACGGCAAAGACCGTGGGATCGGTCAGCCAGCGGAGTTCCGGTTTGATGCTAGGCATAGACAGGGCTCCTTTCGGGGGGATCGGCTGAAACAGCCGTTATTTACAGGCGCTCTCCACCTTGGTGGCAAGCGTCACTTCTCCTTCGGGAATGTCATACCGTACGGCGGGTATGACGGTGTTGGGGTTGTACAGGCTGGTGTTGGGCCAGGCGTCCAGCACGACGCCGGTGCCGCCCTGCTGCCCGGTCACCAGGCAGCCCAATTCCCCGTTGTGGGCTTCGGCCCGGGCTCCTTCGGCCGAGGCGGCAAAGCCCGCACAGAATTTGGGCACCGCGAAGCCGCAGTCGTAGGCCGTGCAGGCAATGCGGCTGCGCACGGTGTGACGGCGCAGGTGCCCCATCCCCTGGGGAATCAGTTCGGTGACGACCGTGATGCCCGCAAAGGGACTCCACTGGCTGATGAGGCGGTCTCCCCACAGCTGGAAATGCTCGCTGTGGCGGCGGATGAACACATAGCCGTCGATGACAAAGGCCAGCATGCTGTCCGGGGCAGCCTGTTCCAGCTGCACATAGCTGCGGGAAGCCGAGAACCCGAACCGGGTATTGTAGACGAATTTGCCGTACTTTTCGCTGAACTGGCCGTGTTCGTTCTGTTCCACCTCGGCGGGGGCGTAGGCGTTCACCTGGCCGTCGGGCAGACGCTGGAAGAGCAGGTCGGCGCTCTTCATGGCATAGAGGGCGGGCAGCTCGGGCAGCGGGGCCGCCGGGGCCGTCCAGAAGGGATGGTTCTCCGGCAGGGCCATGACCAGGAAGGTCTTCATGCCCCAGTAGGGGCTGCCCGGGGAATTGTATTTTTCGCTCATATAGAGCTGGGGATAGCCGTAGCCGATGGTCAGCACGCCGTCCCGGTCAAAGATGGGACGGGCGCACCACCACTGCAGGTTGCGCACAATGATGCCCTTCATCTCCGGCAGGGGCAGCGGCTCCAGCCCGGCAAAGACACAGGCGGAGTAGAAGGCGCACTGACCGAACCGGTACCCCAGGCTGCGGCCATAAGGCAGCGCCGCGCCGTTTTTGTCAAACCAGTAGGCAAATTCCTTGCCGAAGGCCAGCGCCCGCTGGCGGAAAGTTTCGGCCCGGGCGGGGTCACGCTGGGCGGCAAAGACGCTGTACAGCACGCCGTAGTACTGCAGTGCCCAGGGGATGTAGTAATCCCGCTGGGGTTTCACATCCGGTGTGCCGTCGGTGTACCAGCCGTCGCCCACATACCAGCTGTCCACCTCGTTCAGGTCCCGTTCCATCAGGGCCAGATCGCAGGGCATGCCCACCGAATCCAGTGCCAGGTTGACCAGCACCCGGAAGAACAGCCAGTTGCAGTGGGGCAGCTCGTGGTGGTTGATGGTGTCCAGCCAGCGGGCCAGGTTTTCTTTGGCTTGCCGGGACAGGGGATCCCAGACGATCTGGGGCACTTCCAGCATGGCACAGCCGATGGCCGCCATTTCCACAAACAACTGGTCATAGTCCCTGGGGTCGCCCCAGTATTCGGGGCCTGCGGGGTCGGTGCCGGCGGCCAGGCCGCGGCGGTAAATTTCGGCAAAGTGCTCAGCCTTGCCGCCGCCCATCCAGTAGGGGGCCAGCCCCCACAGCGGGCGGGAGAAGCCTTCCATACCGACGGTGCGGCGGGGATAGCTGACGCCGGTATCGCCCAGCTGCAGCAGCGCGCCTTCCGGCGAATAGAGACCTTCCAGGGGGGCGAGGATGCGCAGCAGCAGCGCCTCAAAATCCTGACGGTTCTGTAATTCCATCCTGCTCACCCCTTATAACCGAAATTGGGGATGGCCAGCCAGCGACGGCGCAGCAGGTGCGCGGCCAGCTTGGGGCGGCGGTCCCGGGTCAGCACGCCTTTGCGGTTGCCGCCCACCCGCATGGGGCCCTGAATGGTGGCAAAGTCCGCAAAGTTCCACAGCAGTTCTCCCACAAAGAAGGGACGCTTGTCAATTTCGGCGTTGATGCGCTCAAAATATTCAGCCTGGTATTCCTCGCTGAACATCCCGGCCCGGGTGTCGTGCAGGCCTTCCACCGTGTCGGCACCGTATTCGGTGAACATGACCGGCTTGCCCTGTTCGGCCCAGAAATCCAGTTCTTCATTCCAGGCGGCACAGGCAGCGTCCAGGTCCCCCGACAGGTTGTACCAGCCGTAATAACGGTTCAGGCAGACCACGTCCATGGTGCGGGTGGTGATGTCCTTGGTATAATCGTTCTGGCAGCAGACCAGCGTGACCGGGCGGTCCTGGGGGTCCAGGGCATGGGCCAGCTCGTAAAGGGGTCTCCAATAATCATACGCCGATTTCGGGAAATGTTCAAGGTCCGGTTCGTTGCCCAGGCTCCACATGATGACACAGGGATGGTTTTTGTCCCGGTCGATCATATCCCGCACCACATCCCGGTGGTGTTCCGCAATCGGGAAGGTTTTGTAGGGGTCCTGGGCGGCGCCGGCACCGATGCCCACGGCGGGCGTTTCGTCGATGACCAGGATGCCCTCCCGGTCGCACAGGTCATAGAATTCCTCGCTGTAGGGGTAGTGGCTGGTGCGCACGGCGTTGGCCCCCAGCCAGTGCAGCAGATTGGCGTCCTTGACATTGAGGCACTGGTCCAGGCCGCGGCCATGGAAGGCGGAATCCTCGTGCTTGCCGAAGCCCTTGAAGTAGACCGGCTTGCCGTTGAGCAGCACCCTGGTGCCTTCGACACGGATTTCCCGGAAGCCGAAGGTCTGGTCGTACCGGTCGGCGCCAAAGGTCACCCGGGCGGTGTACAGGTGGGGCGTGCCGGGCCAGGGCTCCCACAGCTGCGGGGCTTTTACCGTCACGGTACCGGCCGCACCGGACGCCGTGGCCACCACGGTGCCATCGGGCGCCAGGATTTCCAGTTGTGCGGTCCCCTCCCCTTCGGTGTCCACCCGGTAGTCCAGGCGGCCGTCGTTGTGGGGCACCAGCGTGATATTCCGGATGTACGCCTTGGGCGTGGTGTAGAGCCACACCGGGCGGTGGATGCCCGCGAAGTTGAAGAAGTCAAAATTGGGGCGGTTCTGGGGCGCCGCGTTGGCCTTGGCGTGTTCCACCGAGGGGATGCCCGCATTGTCCGAGCCAAAGAAGGCGATCTGGCCCGGCTCGTTGCCGATGGGCAGGGTGGAATGATCCACCCGGTTGTCGCAGGCCACCGTCAGACGGGCCGGCGTGCCGGGTACCAGCAGGTCGGTGACATCCGCCTCAAAGGGCAAAAAACCGCCCTTGTGCTCGGCAATCAGCTTGCCGTCCAGCCAGACCCGGGCTTTGTGGGTGACGGCGCCGAAGCGCAGCACCACCCGCTGGCCGGCACACAGCGCCGGCAGCGTGATCATTTTTTGGTAAAATGCCCAGCCGTAGTGGTCGCGCAGGGCCTTGTCCTCGCCCTGATCGTTGTAGCTGGCGGGCACGGCCATCCGGCGGGCGTCGGGCAGCGGTTCGGCCGGGTGGACATCCTGCCCGTTCAGGTCGTGGCTGAGGCAGAAATCCCACAGCCCATCCTGCGCCACGCAGAGGCGGGCGCCGTTCTGTTGCGGATATAGCATCGTTTTTTCCCCCCGTTTTCGTTACCAGTAGAGCTGCCAGTCCTTGGTCAGACGGGTCAGCGCTTCCATGTAGAAGTAGTCGCCCCAGCTGGTGCACTCGTCCACGCCCTCTGGTGTGCAGGTGTTGTAGGGGCTCTTTTTGCTGTAGGTGCCGTGGGCCAGCTGACCGGCGCCGGGGCGCTGGTCCCGCACGGCATAGTGGGCGTCCAGGCTGCCCAGCATCTGGCGGGCCAGGGTGGTGTAGCTTTCGGCCTCGGTGGCGTCCACATACTTGGCCGCCTCCAGCAGACCGCAGGCCACGATGGCCGCGCTGGAGGAATCCCGCGGCTCCTCGGTGCCGGAGGTGAAAATCATATCCCAGTAGGGCACCAGGTCCTCGGGCAGGCGGGTCAGGTAGAAGTCCAGCGCCCGGCGGAAGGTGTCCAGATAGGCGGGATTTTTGGTGTAGCGGTAGCTCAGCACGCTGCCGTAAACGCCCCAGGCCTGGCCGCGGGCCCAGAAGCTGTCGTCCTTGTAGCCCTGGCAGGTGGCGCCGTGGCTGGGGGTGCCGTCGGGGTTCATGAAGAAAGTATGGTAGGTGGAACCGTCCGGCCGGAAGGAGTTGGCCAGGCAGGTGGTGATATGGCGGTGGGCGATATCGGCATATTTGCCGTCACCGGTGACCTCGCTGGCCCAGTAGAGCAGCGGGAGGTTGAGCAGACAGTCGATGATGTAGCGGTAGTTTTCCGGCGCGCCCATCTCGCCCCAGGCCTGGATGAACTGGCCCTTGGGCTGGAAGCGGGCCATCAGCTGGTCGGCAGCCTTGATGGCGGATACTTTGCCCAGTTCGCTGCCGGTCAGTTTGTAGGCCGCCACGCAGGACGGGCTGTACAGAAAGCCCATGTCGTGGTGGTCCACCTCGATTTTATGGTCGATGCGGTAGGCAAAGCTTTCCACCAGGGTCTCGGCGGTGTGGCGGAAGGCTTCGTCGCCGGTGCGCTCGTAGGACAGCCAGACTTCCCCGGGCCAGAAACCGCAGGTCCACTGGTTGTTTTCGCAGGCGGGGTAGATGCCGTTGACGCTGGAATGGTTCTGGCACTGGTCCGTGTAGAGCGGCAGGTTGACGCGCACCTGGGCCACGGCACGGTCCAGCGCAGCGGCCGCCTGTTCGTCGGTCATAACGGGAAGATCATACGTTTTCATACAAAACACCTCATACAAAAAGGGGCACGGGCCTTATGCCGTGCCCCTTTGGGGTAAAGTTTAGCCTTTCAGGCCCGCGGATGCAACGCCCTGGACGAAATATTTCTGCAGGGCAAGGAAGACGATCAGCACGGGGATCAAGGCGATGACGGAGGCCGCCATGATCAGGCCGTACTCGGCGGAGTACTGGCTGATGAACATACGCAGGCCGATCTGGATGGTCTTGAGCTCGGTCTTGGTCAAATAGATCAGGGGGCCGAGGAAGTCGTTCCAGGTGGAAACGAAGGTGAAGATGGTCAGGGTGGACAGCGCCGGCTTGGACAGCGGCAGCATGATGCGCCACCAGATGCCGTACTCGGACAGACCGTCGATACGGGCGGCTTCGCACAGTTCGCTGGGCACACCCTCATAGAACTGCTTCATGAGGAAGACGCCGAAGGCGCTGAAGGCCTGCAGGCAGATGATGGCCAGGTGGGTGTTGTTGAGACCCCAGGAGCGCATCATCATGAACTGGGGCACCATGTACGCCTGCCAGGGCACCGCGATGGTGGCGATGTAGCCCAGGAAGAGCGCCTTTTTGCCCTTGAAATTCAGCTTGGCGAAGGCGTAGGCGGCAAAGCTGGAGGTGAAGAGCTGCAGCAGCGTGACGATGATGGTCAGCTTGGCGGTGTTGCCGATGAAGGTCAGCAGCGGGATCTTGGTCCAGATGTCCACGTAGTTGCGGGGCCGCGGATTGGAGGGGATCCACTCAATGGGGAAGGCGAAGACGTCCTTGTTCATCTTGAAGGACGCCGACAGCATCCACAGGAAGGGAATCAGCATGAGCGCCGCGATGACCACCAGCAGTACGTAGATGACGACCATCGTCACCCGGTGCTGGGCCTTGGCGGAATGGGATTTTACTGCCATAGTCTGTGCCATGATGGGTTCCTCCTTTCCTTAGTCGTTGGCGGCAGAGCCGCGGAACTGTACGATGGTGACGATGAGCACCAGCACGAAGAGCACCATCGAGATGGCGCTGGCGTAACCGTAGCGCGGGGTGTTGACGAAGGCCACGTTGTAGATGTCGTAGACCAGCGTCATGGTGGCGTTGCCGGGGCCGCCCTGGGTGATCATGTACATCTGATCATACACCTTGAAGGAGGAGATGGTCAGCATGATGATGACGAAGAAGGTGGTGGGGCGCAGCTGGGGCAGGATCACATGCCAGAAGATCTGCCACTTGTTGGCGCCGTCCAGTTCTGCGGCCTCGTTGAGCTCCAGGTTGGTGCCCTGCAGGCCGGCCAGGTAGATTACCATGTAGTAGCCCATGTTCTTCCAGACGCTGAACAGGATGACGGTGATCATGGCCGTGTCCTTGCCGGCAGCCCAGCGGGGCAGGTTTTCCACACCCAGGGAAGCCAGGACCTGGTTGACAGGACCCATGGAGGGGCTGAAGATCATGTTCCAGACCGCGGCCACCGCCACCAGGGACGCCACGTAGGGGAAGAAGGAGACGGTACGGAAGAAGTTGCGGAACTTGACCTTCTGGTTGAGCAGGACGGCCAGGCCCAGGCTGCAAACCAGCGTCAGGGGCACGGTGCCCACGGTGTAGACGATGGTGTTGACGAAGGACGCCTTGAAGGTATCGTCGTCCAGCAGGTCGATGAAGTTCTGCAGGCCGATGAACTGCACGGCATGCACGCCGTCCCAGTCACAGAAGGCCAGGCCGATGGCAAAGATCATCGGGATCAGGGTGAACACGCAGAAGCCGATGAAGTTGGGCGCGATGAAACTATACGCCACAAGACTTTCACGCAGGCTCTTGCTCATCCCTTTCTTTTGGACCGCCGGGGCGGTCTGGGCGGTTTGCGCCATAAGTATTCCTCCTCAAAACAGCGATGGATGCGGGGTTTGGCCGTAAAAAAATCAGGGCGGGCGCTGCTCGCCCGCCCCGATCAGGTTGCGGTTGGGTCAGTTACGGACCGAAGGGAACTCAGCCGGCCAGCACTTCCTGCACGCGGCTGTTCATGTTGGCAATGCCATCGTCCACGGTCTCGGCGCCGGTCATGATGGCGTCATGCTCCTCGTTGAGGACGGTCTCGATCTCGGAGGCCTTGTCGGTGAGGGGCATCTCCAGGTAGACGGCCACGGTGTTCAGCGCTTCCTTGGAAGCTTCGTCGGTGGGGAAGCCTTCGGTGGCAGCGATGATGTCGTTGATCTGCTCGTTAGAGACGGCCGGGAAGGTGCCGGTGGCGGCGATGGCGGCAGCGCCCTCGTCAGAGACACACCAGTTGATGAAGTCCGCAGCGGCGGCCTGGTTCTCGGAGTAGGGGTTGATGCCCAGGCTGGTCACAGTGCCCAGAGTGGTGCCGGCTTCGACGCCTTCCGGATGGGGATACTTGACCATGCCGAAGTTGACGGGCTCGACGCCGTTGGCTTCCGCCTCAGCGTTGTAGGTCTGCAGGGTGGCGATGAACCAGCTGCCCATGTTGCACATGGCGGCCTGGCCGTTTTCGAAGGCAGCGGAGTAATGCAGGCCGCTGGTCTTCAGTTCGCCGTAGTCGGGCACAACGCCGTCGGCCTGCTCAGAGAGGACCATCTCGTAGTAAGGCTTCAGGAAGTCGTAAGTACCGTCGATGATGGTGTTCTGGCCGTCCAGGATGCCGAAGAGGGTGACATCGGAACGCCAGGTGTGGTAGATGTTGCCGTAGGCGCCGGTCTTCTCGGACACTTCACGGATGAGGGCGTCGAACTGCTCCATCGTCATGTCGTTGGTGGGGTAGTCGATACCGGCCTGGTCGAACATGTCCTTGTTATAGAACAGCACCCAGAAGTCGGAGCGGAAGGGAACGGCGTAGAAGTTGCCGTCCGAAGCGGTCAGCTGCTCGATCACGCCGCCGAAGTCTGCGGTGTCACGGGTGAGCAGGTCGTTCATGGGAACGAGCATCTCCAGGTTGATCAGGTTGGAGTAACCGGGGATATCCTTGATGGTCAGGATGTCCAGCTCGCCGTTGCCGCCGGCCAGCTGGGTGGCCAGCTGGGTCATGTAATCGGTGGAGCCCAGGTCGGTCATCTCAATGGTGACGTTGGGGTGGCTGGCCATATAGCCGTCCGCCATGGCCTGCCAGTAAGCGGTGGACTCCAGGTCCCACACAGCCCAGTTCAGCGTGACCTGCTCACCGTCGGTAGCGGTCTCGGTGGTGCCGGCCGCCTCGGTGCTGGCAGCCTCGCTGGTGGCTTCGCTGCTGGTGCTTCCGCCGCAAGCGGCCAGAGACAGCGCCATAGCGCCGGCCATCGTCAGTGCCAAAAACTTCTTCATACGTTATTCTCCTCCTTGTTATTTGGGCCTGCCGTGGGGCACGGCCCGTTTGGTGTCTTTATTATAGTGAACAACGAGTAAAAAACAGATGGAATTTTTGCGGTAACTTTTGCAAAATTATCATTCTTTGCCCTGCCCGGGGCGGCAAAACCTGTAATTTTTTTCAAAACCTGCAATTTTTGTAGCCTCTTGCACAATTCCTTTGCGTATTGCCTTCCTATTTTGTATAATAAGGGCGTTATTTCCATGAAAGTGAGTTGCTGCGCATGCCTCGCCTGCGTCATTCCATCCGTGCCCGGGTGATTGTTCTTTCCTTAACCTTTACGGCGCTCATTGCCTTGAGCGTCTTTTTGGCCAGTGTGCTGACCCTCTACCGCAGTACCACCCGCGCCACCGCCCAGTCCACCGAATACAATTTACAGGTTGCCGCCAACACCCTGTACCAGAGCGTTGCGGAAATCGACACCCTGGCGAACTGGTGCACCGTGGACAGTACGGTGCGCAATTTTGTCTTTACCAGTTCCCCCTCCAAGCAGTTGCTGGACGTGTACAACCTGGTGCTGAACAAATATTCCTCCCAGCATACGGCGCGCTACCTGCGCCGGCTTCTGGTGACCGACGGAGCGACCCGCATCATGCAGCAGGGCACCGCCGTGGCCCAGAGCATGGCCCTCAATGCGGATACCCTCTCCCTTCTGCCCGGTTTTACCGGCGGCCAGAAAGAGAATTCCTGGACCATGCTGGCCACCGACCCGCTGATCCTCTACGGCCAGAAGGAGATCATCCCGGTCATCCGCACCATATCCAGTCAGACCAGCGGTCAGACCGCCGAAGTGTACATTGCCGTGTCCAGCGACCTGATTACCGACACCGTGCAGGACTATGCCCTGATGGACGGCTGCGAACTGTTCTGGTTCATGGACGGCCAGGTCTGGCTGATCCAGGACGACCATCTGCTGCCGGTGGAAAACGCCGGCACCATATTTGCGCCCCGGACGGACGCCGACCGCTTTGAGCTGCTGGACAGCCGCACCCGGGTGTTCGACTATCAGGGCCAGATCGTGCTGGCCTACCCGGTGGGCAGCCATGATCTGTATATTGCCCAGACGCTGCCCAGTACCGTCATTCTGGGCCAGCTGCCCGCCATGCTGATGCCGCTGCTCTGGGCACTGGCCGCCATCCTGCTGCTGGGTGTGGTACTGACCATGCTGCTGCGCCATATGATTTCGGCGCCGGTACAGGCGTTGCAGGACCAGCTGACGCGCATTGGCCAGGGGGATTTTTCCCCCAATCCGTCCATCGAGTGGGACAACGAGATGGGCGACATCGGCCGGGGCATCAACGGGCTGTCCCGGTCGGTGTCCTCGCTGATGGAAAAGCGGCTGGACGACGAGCGGCAGAAAAAAGATCTGGAATACCGCATGCTGCAAAACCAGATCAACCCCCACTTCATCTATAATACCCTGAACAGCATCAAGTGGATGGCCACCATCCAGCATGCCCCCGGCATTGCCGAAATGACGATGGCCCTGTCCCGGCTGATGAAGAGTGTTTCCAAGGGCAACGAGCGGCTGGTGCCCCTGCAGGAGGAATTTGCCCTGCTCAACGATTACTTCACCATCCAGCAGTATCGCTACGGCGGCACCATCACGCTGGAAGTCACCTACATCGAAGATGAGCGCTTTTGCCGGGACTGCATGATCCCCCGCTTCACCCTGCAGCCCCTGGTGGAAAACGCCATCTTCCACGGCATCGAGCCCAAGGGCTGTGCGGGCAGCATTCTGCTGACCATCGCCCATGACCCGGATGCCGGCAACGACATCCTGATCCGCCTGACCGACGACGGCGTGGGCATGACGGCGGAACAGGCCGCCAAGGCCCTGACCGAACCCGGCCCCGAGGAGGCCGCTGCCAAGTACCGCCATGTGGGCATCTGGAATGTGCACCGCCGGCTGCAGTACAGTTTTGGCGAGGCGTACGGTCTGACCATTGATTCCACCCCCGGGCAGGGCACCACCGTAATCATCCGGCTGCCCGGCAAGCCCGACCGGAAAGGAGACATTTGATGATCCGTGTTTTGTTGGCGGATGACGAACCGCTGGTACTCATTGGCATGCAAAGCATGCTGGACTGGGCGGCGCTGGGCTATGAACTGGTGGGCACCGCCCGCAACGGCGGCGAAGCCCTGGAAAAGATCCGGGAACTGCATCCCGACATCGTGGTGTCCGACATCCGCATGCCGGTGCTGGACGGGTTGCAGCTGGCCGAAAAGTCCCACCGGGAATTCGGCACGCTGCCGGTCTTCCTGATGCTGACCAGCTACGAGGAATTCGACTACGTACGCCGCAGCATGGGCCTGGGCGCCGTGGATTACCTTGTCAAGATGGACCTGACGGCGGAAAACCTGACCGCCGCCCTGGACCGTGCCCGGGAGGCCGTGGACAAGGAAAAGGCACTGCGCAGCCCCGCCCCCGCCGCCACCGGCAGCCTGGAATCCTACCGGGAACGATTTTTTATACAGCTGTACAACGGTGCCTTCCCCCATGATACGGAGATCCGTACCCAGTGTCAAGAACTGGGACTGACGCTGGAGGCGGAAGCCTACACCACCGCCATTGCGGACATCCGCAACCGGGAACTGGACCCCGAACAGCAGGTGGCCCTGAGCGCCGGTGTAACCCGCATGGCCGCCGACATTCTGCCCAAATATCTGCCCTGCCAGGTGACCGGCATGGACCTGCGGCATTTCTGTGTGCTGCTGTTGCTGGACGGCAAAGAAAACCTGGAAGAACGGCTGACGCCCATTCTGCAAAAGGTCACCGACATTCTGTACAAATACTTTTCCACCACCATCTGGTGGGCGGTGGGCACCCCCACCAGTGTATTGCACCACATTCCCCAAAGCCAGAAAACCGCCCTGTCGGCGCTGCCGCTGCTCAGCGAAAAGGAACCCATCGTCTTTTACCGCACCGAGGCCCGCACCCCGCTGGATCACCGGGCCCGCATTGTGGCGGAGGTGCAGGACTACATCCGCAAGAATCCCAGCAAACGGCTCTCCCTCAACGATGTGGCGGCGGTCTTCAACTTCAGTCCCGGGTATCTCAGCCAGCTGTTCAGCCAGAACGGCGAGACCAGCTTTGTGGAATTCGTCACCGAGACCCGCATTGCCGCCGCCAAGGAATTGATGGCCTCCACCGACCTGAAGATCTACGAGATCAGCGAGCGGCTGGGTTTTGAGAGTGCCTTCTATTTCAGCAAAGTTTTCAAAAAGATCGAGGGAGTCAGTCCCCGCACCTATCTGCGCAAACTGCGGGACGATACCGATACCAAGGAGGATGCCATCGATGTTGACTGAACGGATTGCCGCCTGCCCCGACTTTGCACCGGGACGCTGGATTCCCTGTCCCCCGGTGCGGGACCGCGCCGCCTGGGACACCCTGCCCGGCTTTGACCGTTGGCTGTACGGCGGGGGCGAGGCTGCCCGTGCCGCCCGGCAGATTCCGCCGCTACCACTGCACCTGTGGCTGGACTTTACCCAAACCGGCAACCGGGCCCGGTACGAACATGCCTATTTCACACGCCGTCGGCTGCTCTGCCGGCTGGTCATGGCCGAGTGCATGGGCGATACCGGGGAATACCTGCCCAAAATTGCCGATCTGGTGTGGGCCCTGTGCGAGGAGAGCGCCTGGCAGCTGCCCGCCCACAACAGCTACATCCGGGACACCCCGCAGCTGCCCCTGCCGGATACCACCCGCCCCATCGTGGACCTGTTCGCCGCCGAGACCGGCGCATTGCTGGCCATGGTGCACTATCTGCTGGGCGCCCCTCTGGAAAAGGCCTTTCCCGGGCTGGACACCCGCCTGATGCGGGAGGTGGACCGCCGCATCCTGCACCCCTGGGAGACGAGTCACTTCTGGTGGATGGGCAACGGGGACGAACCCATGTGCAACTGGACCACCTGGTGCACCCAGAACTGTCTGATCGCCCTGGCACTGCTGCATCCCGGCAGCTCCAAACGGGTGCGGGCCGGTGTGCAGCGGGCTGCCTACAGCATGGACTGCTTCCTGAAGGATTACGGCGAGGACGGCTGCTGCAGCGAGGGAGCCCAGTACTACCGCCACGCGGCACTGACCTTTTTCAACGCCCTGGAAATTCTCTGTGCCCTGGCCCCCGGTCTGCTGGACGATGTGTGGCAGCAGTCCAAGATCCGCAACCTGGCCGATTACATTGCCCAGATGCATGTGGCAGGCCGGTACTATCTGAATTTTTCCGATTGCAGTCCGCTGGCCGGTGCCCGGGGTGTGCGGGAGTACCTGTTCGGCAAGCGGGTGGGCAGCCCGGCGCTGATGGCCCTGGCCGCCGCCGATTTTGCCGCTGATCCGGACCCCGACCATCTTACGGCAGCCGACGACTCGGAAGGCATCAACCTGTTCTACCACGTCCAGACCGCCTTTGCCGAGGCGGAGGTACGCGGCTACCACCCCACAGACACCGGCGTCCCCTCCAACGTGTGGTACCCCAGCGTGGGACTGCGGGTCTGCCGGGCCGGTGCCTTTGTGGCAGGGTTCAAGGCCGGCGGCAACGCCGACAGCCACAACCACAACGACACCGGCAGCGTAACCCTCTACAAGGACGGCAAGCCGCTGCTCATCGACGTGGGGGTGGAGACCTACTGCAAAAAGACCTTCAGCCCCCAGCGGTACGAGATCTGGACCATGCAGTCCTGCTGGCACAACCTGCCCCGCTTTGTGGGACCCGACGGAGTCCATGACCAGCTTCCCGGGGCCGAATATGCCGCCCGGGATGTGGAGGTTCTGCCCGACGGCCTGGCCATGGATCTGGCCCCCGCCTACGGCCCGGTGCCGGGATTGCACTATTACCGCCGCACGGCCCGGCTGACCGCCCAGGGCCTGACCCTGACCGACGAAACCGACTACACCGGCACGGTACAGCTGAGCCTGATGAGCCAGGAACCGCCCACCGTGGACGGTCTGGCCCTGCAGTTCGGTTCCTTGGCCCGGGCGCAGCTGACCGGTGCGGTCCGGCAAATCACCACCGAAACCCTTTCCATCACCGACAGCCGGCTGCGGCTGGCCTGGCCCGACACCCTGTACCGCACGGTGGTCCGGTTCACCGGGCGGCTGCAGATCCGGCTGGGTTGACCACCATGGCACTGGTTCTTTCGTTGCAGGGCGGCATGGCGGTGGGGAAAACCACCGCCGCCCGCTGGCTGGCAGCCCACGAGCCCCGCATACGGGTGCTGGAGGAGGATATTTCCGTCCCCGTTGCCGAGGTACGGCGCCTGGGATTGGACAAACACTGCTTTGCGGATTACCTGACCATTCAGCGGTTGTTCATCCTGAACGAGATCACCCGCTGGGAGGCCGCACAGTCCTTTTCCTGTGTGGTGACCGATCTGGGCGCCAGCGAGATCGAATTTTATACCCTGCATTACCCCGCTTCCATCGGGATGGACTGGCCGGTGGCGCAGGCGCTGGCACCCGAGCTGGCGGCACTGCGCCGCTGCCGGGCACAGCACACCCTGTTTCTGGATGCGTCTCCTGCTGTACTGTGTGCCCGCAAGGAAGCCGATACCAGCCGGGACCGCACTTTTTTTGACCACTCACTGACCCGGCTGCTACCGGTCAAACGCCATTGGTTTGCCGCACAGCCCGGTACGGAGTTTTTAACCACCGATACCCTGACCCCCGCGCAGCTTTGCCGCGCCATACATACCTGGGTGCTGCGCTGTATGGCAGCCCCCCAACCAAAGGAGACTGGTTATGGAACTGATCAAACTGAAAGTATTGGATGAAGGCGGCACCACCTTGCTGACCTGCCCCGCCGCCCGGCAGCTGAGCCTGGTCTACCGGGCCGCCTACCGCCCCGGCGACCGCATCTCGCTGGAGATCGGCACCCCCGGGCAGTACATCGTGGTCCAGTTTGAGGACACGATGGCCCCGGCTTTGCTGTATGTGGAAAAGCGGGAAATCAACTTCCACATCCCCTTCGGCGAGCAGGCCATCACCTACAGCCCCAAGTCCTTCACCGGGGAATGCCACATCATCCGCGCCCGGTTTGCCACCCGGGAGGAAATCGCCGCCCGGCGCAACCTGGCCTTCAACCCCTATGACGAGCACGGCGATACCGGGTTTTACCCCCACGCCAGCGCCAACGTCGAAACCCGCGGCGAGGCGGTCTTTGCGGCCCGCAACGCCGTGGACGGCCTGTACGAGAACGATGCCCACGGTGTCTGGCCCTACCAGAGCTGGGGCATCAACCGGGACCCCAACGCCGCCCTGACGCTGGACTTTGGCCGCCCCGTCACGCTGGATGAACTGCGGCTGACCCTGCGGGCGGATTTTCCCCACGACAGCTGGTGGACCCAGGCCACCGTTCGGTTCAGCGACGGCAGCACCGAGGTGCTGAACCTGGAGAAGACCGCCATCCCCCAGACCTTTGCCATCAGTCCCCGCACCGTTACCAGCCTGGTACTCTGCGAACTCAAGAAGGCCGACGACCCCAGCCCCTTCCCTGCCCTGACCCAGATCGAGGCTTGGGGTGTCGAAGCGCAGTAAGGAAAGTTTTCCCAAAATTTCATTGCGTTTCACAACGTATGGTAGTAAAATAATAGCATCAGAACTCGTGGAAGGGTTTGCTCTTCCACGAGTTTTGTTTTGTCCGGAAGGAGGGATGCCATGCGTGGATGAATTGACGCCGGAACATGTGCTGGGCGAGCTGGCCGCCATCGCCTTTGCGGTGCCCGGCGCGGACAACGCCCTGCCGGTGAAGGTGGCCGACAAGCTGCGTGCCCTGGAACTGCTGTACAAGCATCTGGGGCTGGACGACGGCCAGAGCGGCGAGGGGGTGGTCATTGTGGACGAAGGATAAGGAGGGATGTTCCCTGCGGGTAAGACTGAAACAGATCATGGCACCGGTGTTCTGGCCGGTGCACACCGCCATACGCAGCGGCACCGTACAGGAAGTGGTGGCCAAGGGCGGACGCGGTTCGGGCAAGTCCAGCTATCTTTCGCTGGAACTGGTCTACCAGCTGCTGCGCCACCCCGACTGTCACGCCGTGGTGCTGCGCAAGGTGGCAGGCACGCTGCGCAACAGCGTCTACAACCAGATCGTGTGGGCCATCGGGGCGCTGGGCTGCGGGCGGTATTTCCGCTGCACGGTCAGCCCCATGGAATGCACCTACCTGCCCACGGGGCAGAAAATCCTGTTTTTCGGCCTGGACGATGCGGGCAAGCTCAAGAGTCTAAAGGTGCCGTTTGGCGCCGTGGGGCTTTGTTGGTTTGAGGAGCTGGACCAATTCGACGGACCGGAAGAGGTACGCAACGTGGAGCAGAGTATTCTGCGGGGCGGCGACTGGACGCTGACGCTGAAAAGTTTCAACCCGCCGGCCATGGCCCGCAGCTGGGTCAACCGCTACGCGCTGGAACCCCGCACCGGCAAGCTGGTGCACCATTCCACCTACCGGGATCTGCCGCCCGACTGGCTGGGGGAACGGTTCTGGGCCGACGCCGAGCACCTGCGCAAGACCAACCCCGACGCCTACCGTCACGAATACGGCGGAGAAGTGGTGGGCAGCGGGGCTGCGGTGTTCGAGAATCTCTGCCTGCGGGCAATCTCCGACGAGGAAATCGCCGCCTTTGACCGGCTGTACCACGGGGTGGACTGGGGCTGGTACCCCGACCCCTGGGCCTACAACGCCGTGCACTACGACGCCGCCCGGCGCACCCTGGTGATCTTTGACGAGCTGACCCGCACCCGCACTCCCAACCGGGACACCGCCCGGCTGCTGATGGAGCGGGGCGTGGGCGGCGACGAGGGCGGGCTGCTCACCGCCGACGCCGCAGAACCCAAGTCCTGTGCCGACTACCGGGCGGCCGGACTTCCCTGCCGGGCCGCCATCAAGGGGCCCGGCAGCCTGCGGGAAAGTATGAAGTGGCTGCAGGGGCTGGCGTCCATCGTCATTGACCCGGCACGCTGTCCCGCCACAGCGGCGGAATTCAGCGAGTACGAGTATCAGCGGGATCCCCGCACCGGCGAGGTGCTGCCCGGCTACCCCGACGTGAACAACCACCACATTGACGCCGTGCGCTACGCGGTGGAAAGCGTCTGGCGGCGGCGGGGCGTATAATCAAAAACGGGGGACTGTCCGATGGACAGTCCCTCGTTTTTTTGTTTTTGGTTTTACCCTGCCATACCGGTGGCCTGCAGCAGCGGGCGTTTGCACAGGTAGTTGAACCCTGCAATGGCCCGGCCCACACCCACCATCGAGATGAGCGTGCCCAGCCCTACCCCCAGCAGCCAGTTTCCGAAGCAGATGCCGATGATCAGCGAAAGGCTGACACAGCCCACGTCAAAGCAGTTTTTGCAGAAGCCCAGTTCCTTGCCGGTGATGCGGGCAATGGTGCCCACGATGCCGTCGCCGGGGTTGGGGGTGAGCTGCATGGCCACCGTCATGGCAGCCCCCACCCCGGTGAAGAGGATGGCCACCACCAGCAGGGCCAGTTCGGCGGGCAGATAGCCGTTGTGGTAGGGGATGACCCCCGCAAAAAGGTTCATGAACCGGGTGAACACGATGCTGAGGGGCACCTGCAGTATATCGGTTCACTGCCGCTTTTCCCCCTTGAGGATAAATTGGGCCACCACAAACAGGCAGTAGACCACCAGCGTCAGATTGCCGAAGTTCCACCCCGTTGCCTGACTCACAGTAAAGGGCACCGACACAATGGCCGATGCCCCAAGACCCGTCTTGGCGTTCAGCGTCAGGCCCAGTGCCAGCAGCACCATTCCCAACAGATAGAATCCCCAACGGGCGATTGTTTGTTCTTTTGTTTGTTGCATTGTTTGCCGCTCCTTATCCTATTCAAGGATATACCCAGGCGGCAAAAATGTCAAATTTTTGAGGTTTCAGGCAAGCGTCATTCGGTTCAGCCGTTGCCGGAGGAAGCCGTTCCGAGCATGGCATTCAGCTGTTCGGAGGCGGCGTCCAGCTGCTGACGGGCGGCGTCCTCCTGGGCTTGCAGCGCCGGGTCGCTGCCCGTATTGCCGGAGGACTGGGCGGCTTCGATCTCCTGCTGGAGCCGGGCCGCATCCTCCTGGGCATATTGGCCTTCAATATTCTGCATAGTCGCTTCCAGCCGCGTCTGCACTTCCTGCAGGGAAATGTCGATGTCGTTGATCTGCTGCTGGATTTCCTCAGCCGACTGCCCGGAGGGCGGGTCTGCCAGCTGCGCCTGCAGGGCTTCCTTTTGGTCTGTCAGCGTAGTCTGCTGTTGCTGCAGGGCATTATAGGCATCATACAGGTCGAACAGCGTCGCGTTCTTCGCCGCTTGCTCCCGCAGCATCTGCACTGTATCGGCGTTCAGCGGCGCGGTATCCTCCGCCCGGTAGTCGGTAAAATACCGGGGCTGGGTGACAAGCCCGTTGAGGGTCAGCTCGAAATGCAGGTGCGGACCGGTGGAGTTGCCGGTATTGCCCACATGGCCGATAAGTTCCCCGGCCTTGACGGTTTGTCCCGCCTCCACCGTGTAGTCGTCCATGTGGCCGTACAGGGTGGTCCAGCGGTTGCCGTCCGGCCCGATGCCGTGGTCCAGAATGACCAGGTTGCCATAGCTGTAATTGTTTTCCGCCGAGAGCACCACCCCATCCTGGGCCGCATAGACCGGCGTACCGATGTCGGCGGTCAGGTCGTCCCCCCGGTGGCTGTTGTCCATGAACCGACTGATGTAGGTATATTCCACCGGGCAGAGGAAACGGGGGCTGTTTTCGGGGTCGTCCAGGTCGGGCAGACCCGCCGTGTTGGCCGTAAAGGTCACGCTCTGCTCCGGGGTGGCCGGGGTTTCGGCGGGCGCTTCGGCCGTGGCCTCGGTGGGGGCCGTGTCGGCCGCCTCGGGGGTGGCTTCGGCCACTTCCGGTTTCATCATGCAGGCGGTAACGCTGAGCCCCACCGCCGCCACACAGACCAGCAGCGCCCCCGCGCCGATCTTGCGGTAATGTAACAGATGGACAATGCGCTTTTTGACGCTGCCCTGCCCGAAGGCCAGGGAGCCCGGCGCCATCCGCCCCTGCAGGGCATACTGCAGAATGCTCTCGCAATAGGCGTTGCGGTCCGCCTGGTCGCAGCCGTGCACGGCGGCCTCGTCACAGGCGGATTCCATCTCCCGCTCCAACTGGCGGAAAGCCAGCCAGGCCAGCGGATTGAACCAATGCAGGCAGACCACCGCATAGAACAGCGGTTTGATCTGGGGGTCATGGCGACGCAGATGGGTCTGCTCATGGAGCAGCACCGCCCGGCGGGTCCGGCCGGTCAGGGCTGCGGGCAGGTAGATCCGCGGCCGTAAGATGCCCAGCGTAAAGGGCACGGGCACGCAGTCGCCACTGTAGCAGCCGTCGTTGGTCTTGCAGGCCAGCGCCACGGTATGGCGCAGCCGGGCATAGCCCAGCACGGCCCGCACGGCCAGCACCAGCATCCCCACCGCCCAGATGGCGGCCAGCAGATGCCAGACCGTCAGCCGGGTGTACCAGGGAGTCGCCGACACCGCTGCCACCGTCGGCGCAGGCGCCGCGGGCAAGTCCATCGGAGCCGGGCTTTCGGCCAGGGCCTGGACGGTATCGGCCGCCTGAGCCAGCTGCTGGTTACGGGGACGGGGCAGCGTCAGCGGGATACCCCAGGGCAGCGCAAACCGCACCCCCACGGCCAGCCACAGCCAGCAGAGCAGCCGGCTGGGCGTGTGGAAGCGCCGCAGCAATGCGCTGACGGCCCAGGCGCCCAGCGTGGCGATTCCGCCCCACAGGCTGAGCAGCGCAAAATGGAGTACAAGGTCACGCATGCCTCACACCTCCTTGTCGTGGGCAGCATCCAGCAGGGCACGGATCTCGGCAGCTTCGGCATCGCTGATGGGCTTGGCGCTTAGAAAGGCCGCCACAAACCGCGGTAGACTGCCGCCAAAGGTTTTATCCACCACGGCAGCGCTTTCCGCACACTGGACGGCCTGCTTGGCCACCAGGCTGGTCACCGTACCGCCCTGGTTTTGCAGCACGCCCCGCTGGCAGAGCTTTTTCAGCACCGTGTAGGTGGTGCTCTTTTTCCAGCCCAGGGCGTCGGCGGACAGTTTGACCAGTTCCCCGCTGGACAGCGGCTCGTGATCCCACACCAGGCAGGCAAAGCGATATTCGCCCTCCGCCAGGCGCAGGGGTTCCTGTACAGACATACAACCTCCTCCTTTCGGTCGATCGATATAAACTTTCCACGCTTTCAGTCTATCACAGTAGACCGGCTTTGTCAAGAAAAAACAGGGGCCGGACCCGGTCCCTGTTGTCGCCTCTTATACCAGATGGGTGCGCCGCCGCCAGTAAACCAGCAGTGCCAAAGCCGTCAGACCCGCCGCCGCACCAAATACAAAGGCCAGGCGCAGGTCCCACTGGGCCAGCGCGCCGAAGGCCAGGTTGCCGGCGATGGCCACCCCGTCCACGATCATGGCATGGATGCTCAGCGCGGTGGCACGGTTTTGGGTGCGTACCTGGCGGTTCTGCAGCTGCACCTGGAAGGGCTGGAACAGGCTGTTGGACAGCTGCAGCAGCCAGATCCCCCCTACCGAGAGCACCGCCCGTTCGGTGAAAGCCAGCACACCGCAGGCCAGGGCAGGCACCAGGCAGAAGAGCCGTGCCGCGTTCCGGGCACCGGTGCGCCGGGTGACCGCCGCCGACCAGACACTGCAAAGTCCCAGCAGGGTGGCGGCAATGTACACGGCACCGATGGTGGTGTCCGACATGCCGCAGCGCTCGTATTGCAGCTGGTTGAGAAAGACCGTGACGGTCTGGTGGATTTCGGTGAGCAGCCCCACCGCCAGCAAAAACACCAGCAATCCCGGTGTTGTCAGGGTGGCGCGCAGCGTGGCGGCAAAGGGTTCCCGGTCCTTGGCCTGCGTCGACGCCGGGCGGACCTCGGTGAGGCCCAGGCTGAGCAGTGCCGCCGCCCCGTAGCTGAACATCGTGAGCAGCGCCGCCAGGCGGTAGTTTTCCCCGATGAAGAGGGTGTACACCGCCGAGGCCGCCAGCAGCCCCGCCATGCCCAGGCTTTCGTAAACGCCAAAGACATGCTGGCTGTTTTCCGGCCCGGCACAAAGGTACAGGATACTGGTGTCCACCCCGGACAACCCGGCAATGACCACACTGAGCAGCACCCGCTCCGCCAGAAACCCGCCGAAGTCCGATGCCTGCCAGAAGATGATCTTGGACAGAAAATACAGCCAGCAGCAAAGGACCATCGTTCGCTTGTAGCCGATGCGGTCCGCTACCACGCCCCAGGGCACCTCCAGCGCAATGCACAGCGCATAGGAGATGCTCTCGATGAGAGTGATCTGGAAAATTGTCACCCCCTGGGCCTGCCGGTAGAGGGTGGCGATGGCGCCGTAAAAGACCATGCCCTGCAAAAAGGTCATGGCATACAAAAGATAGATATTGCGTTTCACAAAAAATCGTCCTTTCCGAAAGAGTGCAAAACACGCACGGCAAACAGGCGCCGGGATACGGCGCCTGAAGGGGTGTTTTCAAGCTCTTTTAGATAGGACGATGCATTGCAGTGTTTCCTGCCTTGTTCACAAAAGAATACAGTCAGTATAGCACAGCGGTACAGTGCCGTCAATCGGCCGGGCGCAGCTGGTCCCGCAATTGCAGGATGCGGCGCTCGATCTCGTCGATGACGGCGGTAAAGGCTTCGTCGCTCTGCCCGGTGGGATCGGCCAGACCCCAGTCCTCCCGCCGGGAACAGGGCAGCGTGGGGCATTGGACGTTGCAGCCCATGGTGATGACCACATCCACCGGCGGCAGCGCACTGAGCAGTTTGCTGCGCTGGGTGGCAGCCATATCCACCCCGTAGCGGGCCTTCACCAGCCGCACGGCGTCGGGGTTGATGGCGGGCTTGGTCTCGGTGCCGGCGGAATAGCTTTCAAAGACATCCGATGCCAGCAGACGGCCCAGCGTCTCGGCGATCTGGCTGCGGCAGGAATTGTGCACACAGACAAAGGCTACCTTGGGTTTTCCGCTCATGCCTGGGCCCGCGCTTTCTCGATGAGTGCCTTGGCCTCCTCCTTGGAGAGCACCCGGCCGCTGGCCACCACCTTGCCGTCCACCATCAGGGCGGGGGTGTGCATCACGCCGCAGGCCGCAATCTCGCCGAAATCGGTGATATGCCCCACCTCCTGGGGCAAGCCCAGTTCCGCCAGGGCCGCCTTGGCCGAAGCCTCCAGCGCGTGGCAGTTGGCGCAGCCGCCGCCCAGCACTTTTACAACCTCGTTGCCGGTTTCCTTCTGTGCGGATTCTTTTTTACCAAACAGTTTCATGGAAAATACCTCCTATTTTATAGCAAAACAAATTGCAGCACATTGAACAGATAGCCCACCAGAATGATGCCCACCACGCAGATGGTCACAAACAGGGCCAGCAATCGGGGTTTGACCACCTTGCGCAGCAGAATCAGAGAGGGCAGCGACAGGGTGGTGACCGCCATCATGAAGGAGAGCACCGTGCCCAGCTGGGCCCCTTTGCCCAGCAGTGCTTCCGCCACCGGGATGGTGCCGAAGATATCGGCATACATGGGCACACCCACGATGACCGCCGCCAGCACCCCGAAGGGATTGCCAGATCCCAGCACGGTCTCCACCCAGACCTGGGGGATCCAGTTGTGGATGACCGCCCCCACACCGACGCCCACCAGCAGGTAGGGCAGCACCTTGCGGTAGGTGGCTGTCACCTGCGCCTTGGCATACTGCAGCCGGTCCGCCGTGGTCAGGGACGGTGCGTCCAGATCCACCCCGGTTCCGGCCCCGACATGGGCCAGAGGCTCCAGCTCCCCTTCCATGTGCAGCGCTTCAATCAGGGTGCCACCCGCCACGGCCACCACAAGGCCGAGTACCACATAGACCGCTGCCACCCGGATGCCGAAGACACCGGTGAGCAGCACCAGGCTGCCCAGGTCCACCATGGGGGAGGAAATCAGGAAGGAGAAGGTCACCCCCAGGGGCAGCCCCGCCCCCGTAAAGCCGATGAAGATGGGAATGGAGGAACAGGAACAGAAGGGCGTGACGGTGCCCAGCAGCGCCGCGATGGTATTGGCCCACACCCCGTGGAACCGCCCCATGATGCGGCGGCTGCGCTCGGGCGGGAAGTAACTTTGAATCCAGGAGATGGCAAAGATCAACACGCAGAGCAGCACGGTGATCTTGATGGTATCGTACAGGAAAAACTGCACGCTGCCGCCGACGCGCCCGGTGATGTCCAGCCCCAGGGCGTTGAGCAGACTGCCCACCAGCCCGTTGAGCCACTGCATGCCCAGCACCTGATTTTGGAAAAACAGCCAAAGATTCATTGGAATTCCCCCTCTTATCATATCAAGATTTTTTGATGTTTCGGCCACAAAAAGTGCCCCGCTGGGGGGCGTTTTTTATTTTCCGCAGCAACCGCAGGCCGGTGCCCCGGTCGCGGGGGTGGTGATGGCCTTCAGCCGTTCCACCGCATGGGCCTGCCCCTCGGGGCTGAGGCGGTAGTGGGTCCACTTGCCCTCCTGCCGGGCCAGCACCAGACCGGACTCGCACAGGATCTTCATATGGTAGGAAAGCCCCGACTGGGTCAGCGAAAGGGGTTCCTGCAGTTTGCAGGCACAGGTTTCGCCCCGGCGCAGCTGTTCCAGAATGGCCAACCGCTTGGGGTCGCACAATGCCTTGAAAATCCTGGCGTCCTGGTCGTAGGGTGTCATGGGGTAACCTCACATCAAAATTTCTTGATATGTATTGTATGCTCCGTCCTTCCGTTTGTCAAGGGAATCTGTAACTTTTTTGTGCAGGGATTGCCGCCGCCCCGCCGGATGGGTATACTGAAAGAAAAAGCCAACCCACAAGGAGGGGCCGTTATGTGTACAAGCATTGCCTTTTGGGACCGCGGTCTGTTTGGCCGCAACCTGGACCTGGAATACCATTTTGGGGAGCAGGTGGTCATCACCCCCCGGGACCATGCCTTCATCTTTCACCACCGGGCACCGCTGGCCCACCACCATGCTCTGATCGGCATGGCCAGTGTGGCACAGAACACCGCCCTGTACGCCGAGGCCGCCAACGAGAAAGGGCTGTATATGGCGGGGCTCTACTTTCCCGGCAATGCCCACTATTTTGCCGACCCGGCCCCCGATGTCCTGAAGCTGGCACCCTACGAGCTGATTCCCCTGGTGCTGGGCAGCTGCGCCCCCGCGGCTGAGGCGCGGACTCTGCTGGCCGGGGTACGGCTGGTGGCGCAGCCCTTTGCGCCGGGGTATCCGCTGGCCGCACTGCACTGGCAGGTGGCCGGTCCGGACGGCAGCTTTATTATGGAACCGCGGGAGGACGGCCTGCACTTCTACGACGACACCGTGGGGGTGCTGACCAACAACCCGCCCTACCCCTACCAGCGTATGAATCTGAACAACTACCGCGGTCTTTCCCCCCGCACGCCGGACAACACCTTTGCCCCCGGCCTGGATCTGCCGGTCTACGGGCAGGGGCTGGGCGGTTTGGGACTGCCGGGGGACGCCTCCCCCATGTCCCGGTTTGTGAAAGCCGCCTTCTTGCGGCAGAACGCCGTCTTTCCCGACGAACGCCCCGCCCAGGTGACCCAGTTTTTCCACCTGCTGGACGCCGTGTCGATGGTGCGGGGCAGCGTCATCACGCCGGAGGGCCGCTGTGACGAGACCACCTATGCCTGCTGCATCGACACCCGGGAAGGGGTGTATTATTACCACACCTATGACAGCGGCTGCCTGCACGCCGTGCGCCTGACCGAAGAGACGGCCAGCGGCACCGCCCTGCGCTGCCTGCCGTTGGCGGACAACCCCCAGTTTGTGTTTGATACTCCCCAATAAAAAAGACGGGGATGTCAGTCGTCCCCGCCGTGATGCCCGGCCCCGTGGTGGCCGGGCTCTTTTTGTGCTCCGGTATCGCCGGCGGCGGAATCCGAAGTTGCCGCCGGGCTCTGTGTGCCCTGCAAAGGCGCTGTGCCGGACAGCGCCGCGATGCGGTCGTGGATTTCCCGCATGGTCATATCCGCCACCTGCTCCGGAGTGACGGTGGGATCCAGCGCCGCCAGTTCCTGATAGGCCCGGTACTTGCCGTAGGAGAGTCCGCAGTCGTGAGCGGCCTCCACCTCGTCGGTACCGGCCCGGTAGCAGTGGGCGTTCTGCCGCCCGGCGGTGCAGGCTTCCACACCGGCCAGCAGGTTGGCACAATGGGCGTCGTCGTCCCCGATGACGCCGATCTCCACCACGGCGTCCCCCGCCAGCAGCGTTTCGACCGTATCGGTGGAGAGGATGGTTTCCACCGCATCGGTGTAGGAAAGATGGGTTACCTCCACCGTTTCGGCCAGGGCGGTGCCGTCGTCGTTCCACCCTTGCACTGAGATAACCCGGTCAAACCGGTTGATGCCCAGCTCCAGCGAGGGATTGATGTCGATGCTGATCCGGGCCATGGGGGTGAAATAGAGCCACCCGCCGCCCAGAACGACGACCGCGGCACAGGCCGCCGTGGCCAACGCCAGACGTACCGGCCGGGCGATGACCGTTCTGCGCCGGGCCCTGCGGGCTACCGCCGCCCGGGCGGCCGCCTTGAATTCCGGCTCGGCATGGACGGCATCCAGCGCCGCACGCAGTTCCTCATGCATCCGCCTCACCTCCCAGTGTCTGGCGCAGCAGCCCGCGGGCGCGGGTCAGCCGTGTGTAGATGGTGTTGACATTCTTGCCCAGAATGCGGGCGATCTCGGGGGCGGTGTAGCCTTCATAGTAGTGCAGGTACACCACATCCCGGTAGGCCGCCGGCAGTGCCTGTACAGCCTGCAGGACGGCCCGGTGCTCGTCGGGCGGTGCCGGTTGCTCGGCCACCTCCTCCAGGGATACGGTGCGGCGGCGGAAGACGCTGCGCAAAAGGTCCTTGCAGGCATTGAGGGTCACCCGGATGATCCAGGCACGCTCGTGCTCCGGCGAGGCAAAGGGCGCCGTGTGCAGCAGATATTTGACGAACACCGTCTGGAAAATATCCTCGGTGTCCGCATGGCTTTTCAGGTGCACCAGACAGATGCGCCGCACCGTGTCAGCGTACTTCTCAATGGCCCGGTTGACCTCTTGCTCGCTGCGCATCCTACTCCCCCATTTGTATTACCCCTGGCAGGCCCGCTGGCCGCCCCGGCAGCCGTAGCCACCCTTCCGGCAGGTGCCGGTGCTCTGATAGTCACAGATTCCGTCTCCGTCGGCATCGTTCCGGCAGGTTCCGGTGCCCCGGTAGTCACACACGCCGTCGCCGTTTTCATCGGTGAACCGGCAGGCGGCGGTACCGCAGGCACGTTGCGCCGCGCCGCGGCCCTGTCCTGCCGCCCACACGCCGGTGGCGCCCACCGTACAGGCCAGCGCCGTCGCAGTCAACAGAATGGCAATCTTTTTCATCGTCGGTTCCTCCGTTTTCTGGTTGTGGTTTTGGGTCTTTCACCTGGAATACGAAGCAGCCCCGCCAATCCATTCATCCTGTCCGATATTTTTTTTATTTTATCCTATGCCCTTTCCCGGCCCCCTGTCAAGGGCATTACCCGGACCAAAAAAGAGGCGCCCTGCCGGGCGCCTCTGCGGGCTGTTCAGTCGTCCTGCTCCTGGGAGAAGCTGAGGATGGCGCCGGTTTCGGCGTCGATCTCATAGTCGTACTCGGTGAAGCCCACCTTCCAGGAAAATTCATAGACGGTTTTGCCGTGGTCTGTGTCGGTTTCCATCTCCAGGGCACGGATATCCCCTTCGGCCACCCCCGCATGCTGCAGGGCAATCTGCTTGGCCTGGTCGGCGGTCACGGTGCTGCCGGCGGCAGAACTGGCGGCGGTGCCGCCATAATTTTCGGCGTCGTAGTCATAGGCGAAAATTTCCCCGGTCAGGGCGTCGATCTCGTAGTCGTATTCCTCGGCACCGGTATCGGTGGGGCGGACAAATTCCACATCGTACAGCGCCCGGCCGTCGTCATAGTCCAGGCGGATCACCACCGCCTGCAGGTCGGCTTCGGTCAGACCCGCGTGTTCCAGGGCCGCCGCCTTGGCGGCATCCTCACCGATATAGCCGCTGTTGGGGTCGGCGCTGCCGGCGATGCTGGTGGTGGGCTGGCTGGCCGGGGCGGCCACCGGAGCCGAGGCGGTGGACTCGGAGGGGGAAGCCTCCGACTGGGGTGCCGGGGTGGTCATGGCCTTGGGCGCCGAGACGGTGCCGCTTGCGGCGGAAGCCTGGGTGCAGCCTGCCAGCAGCAGGGCGGTCAGAGCGGCGCCGGCCAGGGAAAGATGCAGTTTTTTCATATGGGTTCCTCCTTAATGGAAGTGGTTTGTTTTTGTTGTGACTCCAGTATAGCACCGCAAAATTAAAATCACATTAAACCGGTTGGTTTTTTTTGCACGGGATGGCAAAGGTAAAGGTGCTGCCCACACCGGGGGTGCTTTGCACCGTCACCGATCCGCCGTGGGCCCCGGCGATCCACCGCACCATGGCCAGCCCCAACCCGGCTCCGCCGCCGCTGCGGGCGGGATCTGCCTGCCAGAACCGCTGCCAGATTTTCTCCCGGTCTTCCGCCGCAATGCCGATGCCGTCATCCTCCACCGTGCCCACAGCCTCGTTTTCCCGGCGGTGCAGGGTCAGCCGGACGTGACCGCCCGGGCGGCCGTACCGGATGGCGTTTTCGGTCAGATTGATGAGCAACCGCATGAGCAGGGTTTCGTCCCCTTCCACCGTCACCCCGGGCTCCAGATCAGTCTGCACCGTAATGTCGTGGACCGCAGCCTGTTCCGCCTCGGTTTCTGCCACCATGGCCGCCAGCTCGCTCAGATCCACCGGTTCCCACTGGATGGGCTGCCGCCCCTTGTCGGCCCGGGCCAGCAACAACAACTGGGCCAGCAGGGCGGCCATCCCCTCCGCCTGGGTGTGGATGGTCTCCAGGGCGGCACGGGTCTCGTCGTTGGGATGGGTGTTGGCCAGGGCATACTCGCTCTGGGACAGAATCACCGCCGTGGGGGTACGCAGCTCATGGGAGGCATCGTCGGTGAACTGTTGTTCCCGGGCAAAGGCCTCCTCCAGGCGGGCAAACATGGCGTCAAACTCGGCAGCCAGGGTGTAGATTTCATCTTTGCGGCCGGTCAGACCGATCCGCCGGGACAGGTCGTTCCCTGCCCCGATCTCCCGGGCGGTCCGGGTGATCTGCCGCACCGGCCCGAACGCTCGCCGGGTGACCAGATACCCGCTCACCGCCGCCAGCACCACAAACACCGGCAACACCAGCAATGCCGCGTGCTGCAGTCTGCCCAGGGTGGCATCCACCGCATCGGCCGCCGTGACGCTGCGTACCCACAGCGTACCGTATTCTTCCACGGTAATCTGCTCGTCGTACAGATACCAGCTGCGGCCGTAACTTTCCACCGTGCGCAGCTCTTTGTCGGCAAAGACGGCGGAATTGTCGAATTCCCGGGGAACCAGCCCGAACAGCGGAATGCCCGCCGTGTCATATACCGAAAGATATACCCCGTCGTCAAAGGACTCCAAATCCCGGTCAAAATCCAGAATCCCGTCCTCGGCTTCGATTTCCTGCCGGCTGTCCTCCACCATGCGCTGCATCCGGTTGAGGGTATCCTGCCGGGCCGACTGGGCCCCCGCATGGAACAGAAAGCCCAGGGCAACCCCCGCCAGCAATACCATGAACAGGGTGTACAGCAGGGTTACCCGGGCGGTAATGGAAAGACGCTTCATACTTCCTCCCGCAGGACATAGCCTACGCCGCGCACCGTGTGAATCAGTTTGGGCTCGCGGCCGTCGTCAATCTTTTTGCGCAGATAGCGGATGTAGACATCCACCACATTGGAACCGCCCGCGTAGTCGTAATTCCACACCCCGTGGCTGATCCGTTCCCGGGAGAGCACCGTGCCGGCGTTGCGGGCCAGGTATTCCAGCACGGCAAACTCCTTGGCGGAAAGAGCCAGCGGCTGCCCGCCCCGGGATGCCGTATGGGCCGCACAGTCCACCTGCAAATCGGCCACCGTGATCACGTCGCTGACCTGACCGCTGCCCCGGCGCAGCAATACTCGCAGCCGGGCCAGCAGTTCCTGCAGGGCAAAGGGTTTGACCAGGTAGTCGTCGGCGCCGCTGTCCAGGCCGCGGACCCGGTCCTCGATGCCGTCCCGGGCGGTGAGCAACAGCACCGGCGTTCTGTCCCCGGCACCCCGGCGGCGGCGCAGCACCTCCAGCCCGTCGATGCCCGGCAACATGATGTCCAGCACCACCGCGTCGTATTCGCCCCCCGCCAGGTAGTCCAGCGCCTCGGTACCGGTATGGCAGCTGTCCACACTGTACCGGGCAGCGGTCAGCTGTTGGACCAGCAACCGGTTCATATCCGGCTGGTCTTCCACCACAAGAATCCGCATGATTCCGTTCCTCCTGCACTCTTTTTTTCTATGATACCATAAAAAAATGAGAAGACGATGAGAACCGCCGCTTTTTTACCGTCTTTTTTACTTGACCCAGGCAAGTAAGCAATGGTATACTGGTACCGCCAAGAAAGGAGATCCGCCCATGTTTCGCACCTTTTCCTACGCCTGCACGGTGCTGTACCGCCGGTTCACCCACTATACCTCGGCCCGGCTGGCCCAGTGGGGCCTGAGCTTCGGCACCCTGTTTTTTTTGATTTATGTGGGCAAGCACCCCGGCTGCACCCAAAGCGAACTGACCGCCGCCTTGCACCTGGACTGGGGGCACAGCCAGCGCACGGTGCTCAAACTGGTGGAAAACGGCTTTTTGGTGCGGCAGAAGGAGGGACGCGTCTACCGCCTGACCCTGAGCGACAAAGGCCAGCAGGCCTTTGCGGCCAGCCACCAGGTCTTTTTTGACTGGGACCGGGAGGCACTGACCAACCTGACCCCCGACGAGCGCACCCAGCTGACAGAATTGCTGTACAAAGCGCTGGGCAAAAACCCCCGCCCCGATGCCAACCCCCGCTGACAGAAAACCGCCCCGCATCCCAGGATGCGGGGCGGTTCTGCGTAGTTGGGTCAATCCAGGCGGAAAACCTGTTCCAGCTTGGGCTGGGCCCCGGTGACGGGGTCCATCTCCAGTTCCAGCACATCCTGCATAAAGTCGTTCCAGCGCCGGACCACCGGGCTTTCGGCCTGGGTCTTTTCGGCAAAGGCAACACCTTTTTGGCACTCATAGTAGCCAAACAGCTCGTCACCGCAGCAGAAGATGGAATAGTTCACGATGCCCGCCTCTTTCAACACCGACACCATCTCGGGCCAGATTTCCTTATGCCGGCGGATGTACTCCGCCTTTTTGCCGGGCTTGATCCGCCCCTTCCACGCCATTCGTTCCATGGTTTAGCCTCCCTTTGGGTATTTTCTTTATCATACACGAATCCGGCGGAATTTCCATGGAATTTTCCCGGCAGTTCCGGTTCTTTTTGCAGAAGGTGCCGTCACAATTTTTTTATAGGTTGTTTGGGGTTTGTTCAAAATGCTTTTATTCCTTCCACACAACTGCCCGCTATACTGAAAACTGTCAACCGAAAGCAAATTCATCGCAGGCAGACGCCTGCACACCTTTTCCACTGTGCCTTGGACCATGCGAGGGCAACCGCCCGGTCAAGGCCAGACAACCCACAAGGCATTACGCCATGACATAGATGGGACAGCGCGGCGCCGCGCTGTCCTGCCACAACGCCCCCGCCGCAGGGTTGCGGTGGGGGCGTTGTGGTGAGGGTAGGGTTTTCGGGCCGGCCGTATTCAGGCGGGCAGAATCATTTCCAGTCCTTTTTGCAGGGTTTCGCCGTCAATGGCTCCCCGGGCCCAGGCCACCAGATGCCCTTCGGCATCGATAAAGTAGGTGGTGGGCAGCGAGTAGACGCTGTAGGTGGCAGCGGCATCCCCGTCGGTGTCAAACAGCACCGGGAAGGTGTATCCCTCCTGCTCCAGCAGAGCCTGGGCGTTCTCCTTGGTTTCCCGGCCGGTGGTCATGTTCACCATCAGGAACTGTACGTCGGAGGTTTCCTCAAATTTCTGCTGGAATTCCGGCATCTCGCTCTTGCAGGGACCGCACCAGCTGGCCCAGAAATTCAGCACCAGCGGTTTGCCCCGGTAGTCCGACAGATGCACGGCGTTGCCGTCCGCATCGTAGGCGGTAAAGTCCGGCGCTTCCTGTAAGGCCGGTTCGGCTGCCTCGGATGTGGCGGCTTCCCCGTCGGGGGCTGCGGTGGGGGCTGGGGTGGCTTCCACCGTCAGTTGGTCGGGTGTGTACCGGCTGCCCAGGGTTTTGTACAGAACCCCGGCGCCACCGATCACCACCACCAGCACCAAAATCAAAATCCAAGTTGCTTTGCTGCGCATGGGGACCTCCTTAACTGAGCAGATTCAGAAAGCGGCCCATCAGACCGGTGGCCATCAGCACACCGACAAGGATAAGGAAACCGCCGCTGACAGTATTGATGACGGAATAATGGCGCTTGATCCAGTCAAAGGCCGTTTTCAACCGGTCGATGAGGATGGCGCTGAGCACAAAGGGGACCCCAAGGCCCAGGGAATAGATCAGGAGCAGCAGCATACCTTCCAGCACATGCCCCTGCTGGGAGGCCAGCGCCAGGGCCGAGCCCAGGAACGCCCCCACGCAGGGGGTCCACCCCACCGAGAAGATGACGCCGAACAAAAGCGCCGAAAAGAAGTTCATATTGTCGGCCCGGACCGTGTGGTTGGTTCCCTTGAACAGGGTCAGCTTGATCACCCCCAGGAAATTGAGGCCGAAAAAGATGACGATGAGGCCGGACACCAGGTTGACAGCCGTCTGGTACTGCTGCAGAAAGCTGCCCACGGTACCGGCCAGGGCGCCCAGAAGCACGAACACCACGGTAAACCCGGTGACAAAGCCGAAGGCGCCGGTCAGGGTCTTGCGGGTGCTGTGCTCCCCGCCGCCCGCAAAGTAGGAGAGATAAACGGGCAGCATCGGCAAAAGGCAGGGGGACACAAAGGTGATGATGCCTTCGAGGAAAGAGATCAGATATTGCATTGGCAAAACTCCTGTAGATGGTTCTGTAAGGACATTGTAGCGGGAAGTTCCCGGCCGCTTCCGTGACAAAATCACCCAGCGGGACCGTGTGCCCTATCCTACCACAAACCGGCGGGCCCACGCAACGGGAAATTTGTCCCCGGCACTGGGCACCCCCGCAGACGCTGTGCTATACTATAGAAAAAGCCTAAAGGAGGACGTTTTTCATGCTGGAAGTTTTGTTCAGTGACAGTGCCGCCGGAAGCCTGCAGTGCGCCATGGGCCACGGCTCACAGATCGGTGGATGCCTGGGCATCATCGCCACGGACGAAAGCGGCCGCCTCCTTGCCCCCGAGGAAACGGCCCGGCTGCAGCGGGAGGCGGAAGAAAGGATGCGCCGGAACTGGGCCGAAGCGGTCCCGATGGAAGGATCCCCGCAGGACATCCTGTCCTTCCCCCTGTCCCTGGGCATGGGGCCCATCGACGAGGACGGCATCGGGCCCCTGCGGGAAAACGCGCTGGAACAGCTGCTCTGCATCTTTCCCGAGGGGCGGCAAACGGCCGCTGCACTCGTGACCTCGGCCCGACGGCATCTGGACACCCTGTTGGCCCGGGCACCGAAGGAGCCGGTGCGGTTCTGGGTGGATCGCACCCCCGATGCTGCCTGCGGACTGTGTTGGGTTCTGGAGCAGTTGCGGCCCCTGGGTTGGGAACGGTTGGATCTGCGGGTGGTGGATTTGTCCCGTCTGGCGTCCGACAAGGAGGGGCCTTTCGGCGGACGCTGTGCCGGTGAAATCAAACCCCACGCATGGGGCAAACTGGCCCGGCAAGCCCGGCCCCTGCCCGCCCGCCGGGCGGAAGCGCTGGCACAGCACTGGCACCGGCTCCGGCAGGAGGATGCTCCCCTGCGCGCGCTGCTCAACGGGTTGCTGGTCAGTGCCGCCGTGGACCTGTATGATCCCTATCTGCGGGCCGAACTGGAGGAACTGGACGACACCTTCCGGGAGGCGGAGCTCATCGGGCGGACGCTGGGGCGGTTTCCGCTGGGCTTCGGCGATGCCTGGCTGGCCCTGCGGGTGGAACAGTGGATTGCCGACGGAGAACTGCAGGCAGTGACCCCACCGCCCCAGGACGCCCCTGCCTATCACCGGACGCTGCGAAAAATGGTGCGCTGAACCTTTGCTGTTCCCGAAAAAATGTTGCCGCCTATACGAAAGCCCCGGTTTCTTCCCTTGGAGTGGGGAAGAAACCGGGGCTTCGCGTTATAGGAGGAATCCTTTTGGGGGAATGGTCAGGTTGTCCTGCCGCAAGACAGCCCCTGCGCAGAATCCGTTTTCCGGGGCCTGTCTTCCCGGTGGGTCACAGCCAGCCGGAGTGTGCAATCGGGCGCACGCCCCGGTTGATGGATGGGCACCGCTGTGGGCGATGCCCGGTTTTTACAGTTTTTCGGTGGCCAGCAGGTCCTGCAGACCGGCCGCCACGGCCTCTTCCTCGGCCCCCTCCACCGTGATGTGCAGGGTATTTCCGGGTTTGGCACCCAGGCCCATCAAGGCCATTACGCGCACGGCATCCACCGTTTTACCGCCTACCTTTTCGATCTTGATGGCAGCACCCGCAGCGTGTGCCTTGGCATAACGGGCAATCTGCCCTGCGGGGCGCGCATGAATGCCTAACTGGTCCTGGACCACATAATCAAACTCTTTCATACATTCTTCCCCTCTTCGGCGGTTATTTTCCGACGGCGGCAACGGCGTTGCGGGCCAGTTCCATGCAAGCTTTGCCGTCCATGCGGCCGTAGGTCTGCATGGGAATGACACCAAAGCCCTTACCCTTGCTTTCGCACAGAGGTTTGTAGTCCTTTTCCAGATACCGGACCTGGGGGCCCAGCAGCAGAACATCCCAATCGTCAATGATGTCGGGCACCGTGCGCACGGGACGTGCCTCGATTACATCGGCGGGATCTGCCACCTTTTTCATATTATTGACAAGAAGACTGGTGGACATACCGGCGGAACAGGCTAACAAGATTTTCATAACAAACGTCCTTTCTATGTAGGAATTCTATGGATTTCACGCTTTTTCCTGCAGGGTGTGGTACAGTTCTACAAACTGCTCGGCCATGTCGCGCATAACCTGGGCCATGGTCAGGTGGTCTTGGGCATGGACCAGAATAATGTTCACGGCCACGGGGTTTCCTTCGGCCTCCTGCTGCAGCATTTCGGTCTGGGCGTCATGGGCCTTGACCATCGTCTCGTCGGCGGCGGCCAGATGCTGGCGCGCCCCCTCAAAATCACCGCGTTTGCTGCATTCGATGGCAGCCATGCTCTCCGCCTTGGAATCGCCGGCAATGCCGATCAAGGTGAACGAAGCCTCATAAATTGCATCCAGATCTTCACTCATGGAAAAGTCTCCCTTCTTGAGCCATTATTTCGGGGCGGTTTCTTGCCGAGTTCTTCCCCGCACAGAAGCCGCATAAACCAGGTAAAGTCCCGGCATTGGATCAGACTCTTCACACGGGCGGTATCCTGCATGAACGAGGTGATCGAAAGATAAAATTTTTGCAGTTCCGGGTTGTCGTTGTCCGCAATAGAGATCAGCAACAACACCTGCACATCGTTTTTCACCCAGTGGATGGGTTCGTTGAGAATTCCCACCGCCACAAAGGTCTTTTCGCTGAGGACCTTGTACGCATGGGGAAAGGCCACCAGAGGGCAAAAATCCGTACGGGCCAGCTCTTCGCGCTTGAGCACGGCCGTATAGAATCCCTGGGGCAGCGTCATAACCTGGTTGATACGGGTACACAGGTCAAAGATGGCTTCCTCCTTGGTTTTGCCCTCCACATGGGGGAAGAACAGTTCCGGACGGTAGTAGGCCGACAGGAAATCCGCCGAGCTGCCCTCCAGAATGCCCCGCACGATGTGCATGCCGGACTGGTTGAGGAAGTCTTCCACCCGAACCACCGGCACCGATACTTTCTGGTGGATGGGGATGGAGGTGAAGATATAATCCACCGTCGAAAAATCGAAGCTGTCCAGGCGGAAGGCATCACAGACATAGATATGGTCGAGATACTTGGAAAATTCTTCCTCAAAGCGGTAGGCAATCAGGCGGGAACTGGCCGCACCGGAGGAGCACACCACCAGGATGTTTTTCTTCTGGATGCCGTTTTTCTCCTGTTCCAGGGTGAGCTGGAAGATATAGGCCAGGTAGCCGATCTCGTCCTCGGAAACATTGGTCTGGTAATATTGGCGCAGCGGGATGGCCGCCTGTTCGGCCAGGGCAAAAGCCAGGGAGTAGTTCTGCTGCACTTCGTTCAGCAGCGGGTTTTCCACCGGCATGCCGTACCGCAGACGGATATCCATGGCCACCAGATGCTGTCCCAGGTTCATCCGCAGCAAAAAGTTCCCGCTGTAATCCAGTTTGAAACTTTCGTAAACGGACTCCAGCATGCGGTCCACCAACGCCATCAGCCCGGGGGCCACCACCACGTTTTCGTCCTGGCGGTCCAGGCCGCTATAGTTGCACTTACCGGCAATGTTCAGCGCCAAAAACGCCACTTCCGGTTCGGGCAGCTCAATATTGAAAGCCTGATCCAACTGCCGGGCCAGGTCCCGGGCCGCTGCCCGGGTATGCTCGCTGATATCCTGCCCGCTCTCCTCCTCCATCAACGGGATGAAGGCATGCATCAGAGTGCGGTGTATGGTGGCAAACACCATATTGACCAGATTGCGGAAGTTGATTTCGGAAAAATGCAGACTGTAGCGACGCACCACATCCAGCAGAATCTGCGAAATCGTCTGGGCCATGCGGCGGTATCCGGCACCGCCATCCGGCATCATGTTGCTGTAATTGGCCAGCACATGGGCCGTACAGTTACGGATATCGTTTTCCTTGCCGGTGATGCGGATGCCGTAGTTGGGACGGCGCAGGATGGACAGGCGGTACTCGGCCAGAAAGGTTTCCACCTGGTGCAGATCCCCCGAGATGGTGTATTTGCTGACGTAGAGTTCTTCGCTGACATCATCCAGCTTGATGTAGTCCGCCTGGCTGAGCAGCATCACCAACAGGTAATACACCCGTTCTTCACTGCTGGAAGGGATAAAGCGACCGGTATTGTCACCCTCCCTGCACAGTGCCTCGTACCGGGCGCGGTCGTTGACCTGCAGCAGATATCCGTGCCGGGTGCGCGCCAGGATATCGGCGCCGTTGTCCAGCAGTTTTTCGCGCAGCTGTTTGACCATGCAGCGGGCTGTCTTGGAGCTGACCCCCAACGCCTTGGCCAGCGTTTCGGAGGTACAGTACTCCGTCTCGGACAATACCAGCAGGATGGCCCGCTCTTTTGCTCCTAACATCTACACGCTCCTCTCCCGGCAGGTCCCAGAGAAAAGCGTTGTTGTGCTCATTCGGTGGTAACCTGGAAATATACGGTGTTCAACTGGGTATCCGCTTTGCAAAGTTTTTTCAGTTCGGCGGCTTTCTCCTTGTCATCGCCGCCGGGGGCCTTGAAGGTCATCTTCATACCGACCTTGGAAACGAACTCCAGACCCAGGCCTTCGGCTTTGGTGCGGAACATATCAGCGCGCAGCGGCGCATTGACAATAACCATAGTATATACCCTCCTGTTCGTGTTTTGCAGATAAAATGAATTTTACATCAAAGAGAGGCGAAATGCTATAAAATAAACCAGGATCAGCACGCAAAGCGCCGTCTGCACCACCTTTTCCCGGTGGCTGAACTCGGACTTTTTGCACCAGATGCGATACAGCGCATAGGGCGGAAAGAGCACCACAAAGGGATAGGTAATCTTTTTGTACCGGGTGAACACGTGGGGATCGTTGGGATCCGGTGCGTTGAGTTCTTCCCGCATTTTCCGGATGCGCAGCTGCTGTTCACTGGTAGCCTCGGGGGCCAGGTAGTGATAGGTGCGTTTTTGCTTTTTGCGTGCCATAGAAATTCCGTTCCTTTCCTGCGGCCGCGGGCGGGCCGCCACGCGGATCATTTGTAGTCCTGGCTGTCATCCTCCAGGTCAAAAGCCTGGTCTGTGATGGTCTGCTTGTAGAAGAAAGCGCTCTTTTTCAGCCGGCGGTCCCGGTTATGCTCCAGATCGATTTCCACCAGACCGTAGCGGTTCTTGAAGGCATTGCGGGGGCTGACATTGTCGGTGAAGGCCCACAGCATATAGCCCAGGCAATGGCAGCCTTCGTTGGCGGCGCGGATGGCGCAGTCCAGATGCTCCTTGATAAAGTCGATGCGGTAGTCATCCTGAATGGTGCCGCTTGCATCCCGGTAGCGCTGTTCGTTTTCCACGCCCATACCGCTCTCCGAAATGAACCAGGGCAGGTTGCCGTATTCATCCCGCATGCGGATGCCCATGTCATACATGATTTCGGGGCCGATCTCCCACCCGCGGAAGGGATTCATCCGGCGGCCCGGCATTTCCCACTCCTCATAGAAGAAATTGGGATGGAAGGGAGCTTCCGGATGGACCGCCGTGGTGCGACCCTTGACCCGGTTGGGGTGATAGAGGTTCAGACCCACCCAGTCCATGGTGTTTTCCCGGATGTCCCGCAGTTCCTCGGGCGTGGCATCCACATGGATGCCGTAGCGCGCCAACAGCTCAAAGAACCCTGCAGGGTATTCCCCCTTGATGGCGGGATCCAGAAAAACCCGGTTGTAGAACAGGTCATACATATCGGCGGCGTAACGGTCCTGGGGCGAGTTGGAACGGGGATATGCCATCTCCACATTGATGATGGTGCCGAATTTTCCCCCCTCGATGCGGTAGCCGCCCTCCTTGTAGACCTTCATGGCCCGGTTGGTGGCCAGGGCTTTGTTGTAGTTCCAGTCCATCCAGGTCTGAGAGTTCTGCTCAAAGGGCCAGCGCTCAGCGTCCAGGTAGACGCGGGTCTGGACCACCACCGGCTCGTTGAAGGCAAACCAGTACTTGACCTTTTTGCCGAAACGCCGGAAGGCGGCTTCGGCGTAGCGGACATAAAGATCCACCACATGCTTGGAACCCCACCCGCCGTACTTGGTGAAAAGCTCCCCGGGCAGTTCGTAATGTTCCAGGCAGATCATGGGTTCCACACCGGCTGCACGGCAGGCATCGATCATCTTCTCAAAATAGTCGGCATAGTCCTCATCCACCACTACATTCTCGTAATCGGTGAGAAAGCGGGACCAGTTCAGTGAGGTGCGATAGCACTGCAGCCCGATCTGCTGCATCAGGTCCACATCCTCCTGGTAGCGGTCGTGGAAGTTGGTGGCCACCGCCGGGCCGTACCCGTTGTGCCAGGCACTTTTGTGGTTTTTATACCACAGGTCCATATAGGAATCCTGGTTATCCTTTTTGCCGTTCCAGCCTTCAGTCTGCCAGGCACTGGAAGCGGCCCCCAGGAAAAACCCCTGGGGAAGCGTGACATGTCTGCGCATAAAATGTACCTCGTATCGTCACAAAACAGTTTGCACAACCCCATTCAGCGCAAAGCGCCGCCCTCAGCCCGGTCCGGACCGCAACAGTGCGGAACGGTCGGCGCCGGAACGGGCGGCGCTTGCGCAATGGCAGGCGATTCAGTCAAAACCGGGAAATGAAGGATCAGGCCTCAGCATTCGCCATGGATTCCTTGTTGGCCAGCATGACGAAGGGGGTGTAGATCACAATGGAAACCGCAATGCAGATCAGCTGCGTGATCACGGCACCGATGCTGCCGCCGGTGGACAGCCAGGCACTGATGATCGGCGGGGTGGTCCAGGGCATGGCGTACAGTGCAACACCCGCAAAGCCGATCTTGGTGGCAAAATAGCCGATGGTACCGGTGATCAACGGGGTAACGATGAACGGAATGACCAGGTAGGGGTTCAACACGATGGGCAGACCGAAGGTCATGCATTCGTTGATCTCGAAGATGCCGGGGCCAACGCTCAGCTTGGCGATGGCACGGTAGTCGGCGCGCTTGGAGAACAGGAAGATGGCCACGATGAGGCCGAGAGTGCAGCCGGAGCCGCCCAGAGACATGTAGGTATCCCAGAAGCTCATGTTGATGATGTTGTACTTGCTCATGTCGGTGATGCCCTGGGCCACCAGGTCGGTGTTGGCCAGGATGGCGGCGTTGAGCAGCGGGTCACGCACGGCCTTGATGATCTGGTTGCCGTGGATACCGATGCACCAGAACAGCTGCGCCACCAGCATGAGGATCAGAAGTCCGGGCAGACCCTGCATGACGCTTTCCAGCGGCTTCTGCAGGAAGGTGTAGATGATATCGTACAGGCTCTTGGCAAAGAGCTTGGTGGTGGCAAAGTTGATGGCCGCGCAGATCAGCACCGTAAAGGCAAAGGGCAGCAGCGAGCTGAAGCTCTTGGTGACGTTGGCGGGCACGGTGTCCGGCATCTTGAAGTCGAAGACGTGGGACTTGACGAACCGGCTGTAAATCTCCACCGAGACCAGCGCGATGACCATGCCCAGGAACAGGCCGCGGGCTGCGGTATAGTCCTTGCTGAGGACATCGGGAACGGTGACTTCCACGTCGTTGACGGTGGTGATGATCTTGGTGGGCAGCACGGCCACGTAGGAGCAAACAGCCACCACGCCGGAGTCAGGGCTTTCGCCCAGGCCGTTCTGTTTCGCCAGCTCCATGCCGATGAGGAAGACGGCCGCAATGGTAAAGAAGTTCAGCGTGGCATAGTTGGCTGCGTTGAACAGGTCGGTGAACATCCCCAGCCAGGACATGCCGGGCAGCTTGGCCAGGCTGATGCCGGTGGTCGTCGTGGAACACACAACATTGGAAATCAACGTACAAAAGGCGCCGGTGAGGATGACGGGCATCAAGGTGTAGAACGCATTCTTGATGGACGCCATGTGCTTCTGGTTGCTGATCTTTCCAGCCACCACAAGCAGCTTCTCACTGGCATTGTCAGTGAATTTGCTCATGATATCTCCTCCGCTCGTATTTTTTTGCAATCCTCGACTGAATGGCCGCATACCGTCTTCTCCTGCGGTCCGGTTGTGCGGCAGACCGTAAGGGAAGGCTTTGATTACGAACTTATTTTATACGGTTGGAGTCACCTAACTCAATGGGGAAAATTTCCGCAATGAACAATCGTTTTAGACCCATTTCCGCAATTTATGACTCGTTTTCCCGCACCGGATTGCGCGACAGAAGAAAATTTTTCCAATTGTTGCAAAAAAACAATTCCTCGATTCGTTAGTATAAGCAAAGGTCCTCACCGTTTCCGTGCGAGCAAAGGAGTTTTTCCTATGAAGATATTACTGACTACCGACACCTGGACCCCCATCGTCAACGGGGTGGTCACTTCCACCATGGCACTGCGTGCCGAGCTGCAGGCCCGCGGCCATGAGGTGCGGGTGCTGACCCTGTCCGGCAATGGCCACACCCACACACAGGAGGGCGTGACCTATCTGGGTTCCCTGGATGCCGGGCTGGTTTATCCCGGTGCCCGGCTGCGGGCCCCGGCCCTGAACGGCGCCGTTCGGGAACTGATGGACTGGTGCCCCGATGTGGTGCATTCCCAGTGCGAGTTCAGCACCTTTGCCCCGGCGCGGCAGATTGCCAAAGCGGCCGGTGCCCCGCTGCTGCACACCTACCACACCGTTTACGAGGATTACACCCATTACTTTTCCCCCAGCCGCCGGATGGGGCGTCAGCTGGCGGCGCTGTTCACCCGCAGCATCTGCGACGCCTGCGACGCGGTCATCGCCCCCACGCCCAAAATCCAGTGGCTGCTGCACGGGTACGGCGTACACCGCCCGGTGTATGTGATTCCCACCGGGCTGGACCTGGAGCGTTTTTCCGTGGCGCCCGATCCGGCCCTGCGCACGGCGCTGGATTTGCCCCAGGATGCCCCGGTACTGCTCTATCTGGGCCGTCTGGCCAAAGAGAAAAACATCCACGAATTGCTGGAGGCCATGCCCCGCATTGCCCGGGGTGTGCTGCTGATTGTGGGGGACGGCCCGGAACGCCCCGCCCTGGAGGCCCAGGCCCGGGAACTGGGCTTGGGGGACCGGGTCCGCTTCACCGGCATGGTAGACCCTGCCGATGTGCCCCGCTACTACGCCCTGGCGGACGCTTTCGTGAGCGCTTCCACCAGCGAGGCCCAGGGTCTGACCTACGTGGAAGCACTGGCCGCCGGGCTGCCGCTGCTCTGCCGGGACGATCCCTGCGTGCGGTCCCTGCTCGCGTCCGGTCAGCGGGGATGGGTCTGGCGCTCTGCCGGGGAATTCGCCGCCCTGGCCTCCAACCTGCCTGTCGGCGCGGCCGCTGCCCCGCTGCGGGAAGCCGCCCGCCAGGGGGCTCTGCCCTACGGGCGGCAGGCCTTCGGGGACAGTGTGGAAACGCTGTACCGCCGCACCATTCTGGAGAAGCCCTCCGCCAACGGTCTTACCCACAAAAGGAAGGTGATTTTATGGTAAAAACCATCAACCGTGCCGCCTCGGTACTGGGGCTTGTACTCTGCTGCGTCATGGCCTATTCCTTCTGGCGGGCGGGGCTGTTTGACTCCCGGGAGGCGTTGACCTCCTACATCGGCCAGTTCGGTTGGGCCGGGCCGATGGTGTTCATGGCATTCCAGGCCGTGCAGGTGGTCATTCCCATCCTGCCCGGCGGCCTGGGCTGTCTGGCCGGCGTCATTCTGTTCGGCGCCTGGCAGGGGTTCTGGTACAACTACATCGGCATCTGCGTGGGGTCCTTGGCAGCCTTTGCCATTGCCCGGGCCTGCGGGCGGCCGCTGCTGGAATCCCTGTTTCCCCCCAAAATGATTGAAAAATACGACCGCTGGATGGGCACCGGCAACCGGTTTGCCCGGTGGTTCGCCTTTTTGATCTTTATTCCGGTGGCGCCGGACGATTACCTGTGTTTTCTGGCCGGCACCACCCGCATCGACTGGCGGCTCTATACCGCCATCATCTTTCTGTGCAAGCCGGCGGCCATCGCGCTGTACAGCCTGGGGCTGACTGTGGTTGCCCAGAACGTACTGGGACTTTGGAGGTGACAACGATGTTTCGTGTGCATATCTATACCGGTTCGCTGGCCCTGGTGGGCAAAAGCGGCGTGGGACAGGCCGCCAACCACCAGCGCGCGGCACTGGAACAGGCGGGCGTCCCGGTGGTGACCGACTGGCAGCCCAAGGCTGACGTGATTCACCTGAACACCGTGCTGCCCTGTTCCTTCCGGGCGGCGCGCCGGGCCCGGCGTCAGGGCATTCCGGTGATCTGGTACGGCCATTCCACCGAGGCGGATTTCCGCCATTCCTTCGTGGGGTCCGACCTGCTGGCGCCGCTGTTCAAGCGGTGGCTCTGCCTGTGTTACAACCAGGCCGACCTGGTGCTGACCCCCACGCCCTACTCCGCCTCCATCCTGAACACCTATGGACTGCGTGCCCCGGTGCGCGCTCTGTCCAATGGGGTGGACACCGACTTTTTTGCCCCCGATGCCGCCCGGCGGGCAGCCTTCCGGCAGGCGTACGGCCTGGCGGAGGGCGATAAGGCCGTCATCAGTGTGGGACACTTCATGGAGCGCAAAGGCATCCTGGATTTCATCGCCCTGGCCCGGGCCATGCCCTCGGTACGTTTTTTCTGGTTCGGGCACACCGACCCTGCCCTGGTGCCCCATCCCATCCGGGAGGCCATGGCGGCGGCACCGGCCAACCTGGAATTTCCGGGGTTCCTGTCCCAGAGCGAGCTGCGGGACGTCTACTGCGGCGCCGACGCCTTCCTCTTTTGCAGCCATGAGGAGACCGAGGGCATCGTGGTGCTGGAGGCACTGGCCTGCGGCACCCCCACCCTGGTGCGGGATATTCCGGTGTACGACGGCTGGCTGGAGGACGGCGTGAACGTCCACAAGGGCCGCACCAACGCCGACCTGCGCATCAAACTGGCGGCGCTGCTGCGGCACCGCCTGCCCGATGTGACCGCCGCCGGCCGCCAGGTGGCCCTGGACCGCAGCCTGCCCCGCATCGGCCAGGCCCTGCGGCAGATCTACGCCACCCTGCCGGCGCCCCAAAAGCGGCATCTGCCCCGGCTGCGGCACCGCACCGTCCGGACATAAAAAAAATCCCGAACCATAGGGTTCGGGATTTTTTGTTCGGGATTTTGGTTTGGTTTACAGTCCGTTGCGGCGCATACTGCCGTGCAGACGGGCGTTGGCACGGGCCAGAGCCGCCTTGCTGCGGAAGTATTCCCGCTGGCTTTCGTGCTGGCGCAGACGCTCCTCGGCGCGCTCCTTGGCGCGCTGGGCGCGGGCCGCATCGATTTCCTCGGGCTTTTCTGCGGTGGAAACCAGCAGCACCGCATACTCCGAGGTGATCTCGGCAAAGCCCTGGGTCACGATAACCTCGTGCCAGACGCCGTCCGCCTTGAAACGGGCCTCGCCGGGCTCCACCGCGGTGACCACCGGCTCATGACCGGGCAGCACACCGTACTCGCCGTCCAGGGCGGGCAGCACCAGGCTTTCCACCGGACCGGTGAAAAACTGGCGTTCCGGGGTGATGATTTCCAGCTGAAAGGTCTTTTCCATCAGACCGCCCCCTGTGCACGGGCTTTCTCCCGCACTTCATCCACGGTACCCACCGAGGAGAAAGCGGATTCGGGGTATTTGTCCAGCTCACCGCCCAGCAGAGCCTCAAAGCCCTTGAGGGTTTCGCTCAGCGGCACATACCGGCCCTGCAGACCGGTGAACTGTTCGGCCACGAAGAAGGGCTGGGAGAAGAACTGCTGCATACGGCGCGCGCGGGCGACGGTGCGGCGGTCATCCTCGGACAGTTCCTCCATGCCCAGAATGGCGATGATGTCCTGCAGGTCGCGGTAGCGCTGCAGCAGCTCCTGGGCACCGCGGGCAATCTCGTAATGGCGGCGGCCCACAATGTCGGGCTCCAGGATCCGGCTGGTGGATTCCAGCGGGTCAACGGCCGGGTAGATGCCCTGTTCCACGATCTTACGGGACAGAACGGTGGTGGCGTCCAGATGGCTGAACGTGGTGGCGGGGGCCGGGTCGGTCAGGTCGTCGGCGGGCACGTAGACGGCCTGCACCGAGGTGATGGCGCCGTCCTTGGTGGAGGTGATACGTTCCTGCAGGGCACCCACTTCGTCGGCCAGGGTGGGCTGATAGCCCACGGCGGAAGGCATACGGCCCATCAGGGC
>ERZ1643251.601-NODE-601-length-49306-cov-51.128261_pt1 | contig 49306 bp, 45 predicted proteins | sample MGYA00579261_ERZ1643251 | MGnify/ENA primary metagenome ERZ1643251 (study PRJEB29033, sample SAMEA4952267) | chicken gut metagenome | biome: Broiler Chicken; feature: Gastrointestinal Tract; material: Caecum | place: Ireland | collected 2018 | study: Broiler... | reverse complement strand
TAGCGTGTTAGTTTACCAAAAAAATCAAACCATCTGTAAATTGAAATCAAACCATTTGTCTTTTTACATGGGTAAAGCAGGCTTTGTATGGGCGTTTTCGGGTCGGAAAAATTAAGTGTTCCAAAAAAATCAAACTGGAAAACTGGACTTTTTCTGGACTGTACGGATAGATTGAGATTTGTATATTATCAGTGAGATACGCACCAAATTTGAACTGTACGGATAATTTGATTATTTAGGAATAGTCCAGTTCCGCAAATTTTCACAAAAATATCATAAGGTTTGAGAATTTGAAACAAGGTCGGGAAAATTTTTCTGACCTTGGGTTGAGCAACTTCATTAGTATAAAATTTTAATTATTGCCTATAAAATCAAGCGTTTCTCCATCATCAGGGATTAACAGATTACCAATATTATTTTTAGTTTTAAATTCTTTTAAATCTTCTCTTGTAACAGAAAGATGGCTGACTGTATCTAAATGACTTGCAATTACTTTTGCGTCAGGCGCAGCATCCAAAACATTTTTTACATCTTCAATATTCATAATTATGCGTTCTCCGTTCAAAAGAGTTGCCGCACAGGCATTTACTACTATAACTTCAGGCTTGTATTTGCCTAAGACATCTTTTACTTCCTCACACCAAATTGTATCGCCTGCAATATACAATGATTTTTCATTATTTGATTTAAAAACAACACCCATTGCATCATAAGGCAAGCCAACAGAATCACATAACGGTTTTATTATCTCTCTTTTGCCATGTTGAGTTCCTGTTTTGTATAGGGTTATGGCATTATATTCTATTCCGGATTCTTGTATAATCTCAACATTTGTAAAACCCTTTGAGATAACGTAGTCTTTATCAACAGAAGATTGAACAAAAACTTTTATATTTTTATCCAGAGCTTTTTCTGCAAATTCATCCCAGTGGTCAGGGTGGATATGAGTGATAATAACAGCATCAACATCAACAATTTTTTCAATTCCAAAAGGCAGCTCCACTCTTGGCTGTCTGACATCGGAATTTATTGCAACATCAAACCCGGGCATATAATCTTTGGGCATAAGCCATGGGTCAATTAAAAATTTTGTATTATTATATTCAACTATAATTGTTGCACTTCTTACCTGTGTAATTTTCATTTAGATTTCCTCCTTTAATAAAGCAATTTTATACATTTATTATCATTTTGAAAAGAATGCACTTTTTTGTATAATACTTACCAAAAAGTAAATTAGGGACTTTAATTATGACTAAGCATAAGAAAGATGAATATAAATGTCCGCTTGAGGCAACAATGGATATAATCGGAGGGAAATACAAAGGAGTTATAATCGGACACCTTATAAATAAAACATTGAGATATAATGAACTACAAAAATTGATTTCACACGCAACTCCCAAAATGCTTATACAACAGTTAAAAGAACTTGAAACAGATGGAATAATCAAACGAAAACTTTATCCCGTAGTGCCGCCAAAAACTGAATATTCTCTCACTAAAAGAGGTGAAACACTTATTCCTGCAATTATTGAGTTAAACAAGTGGGGAATGAATTATTTAAAAGAAGAAAATATCCCCTGCGCCTACAAGGGTGAGATGGATTAATACACGATTTATCATAAAAAAGACCACTTGACAAATATACCCCTATAGGGTATTATGTACATGTAGTTAGATACCCCCTGTGGGTATAAAAGAAAAAAGAGGCTAATATGGCTAAATGTTCAAATCCACATTGCAAATGCGTTAACTGCAAATGCGGAGACAACTGTACTTGCACCGAAGACAAATGTAATTGCCCGCCTGAATGCAATGAACTTCCTAAAAAATAGAATATTATTTTGGGATTAAGGAGCGGCGTTGCTGCTCCTTTTTGTGTATAATGAAAGAATGAAAAAAGAGTTTACAAACGATATGAACATAAAAAAATCAGAAAATCCGAGCCATAAACATGAGATACCTCGCCTAAACAGGGCAATAGGTCAGTTGGAAGGTATCAAGAAAATGATTGAAGAACAACGATATTGTCCGGATATTATTGTGCAGCTCAAGGCTGTACGTTCAGCAATAAAACATGTTGAAAGCAATATATTGAAAACACATCTTGAAGAATGTGTTGCTAAGTCTTTTTCTGATTCTGAAATTGCAAAAGAAAAAATTATGGAAATTAAAACTCTGCTTGATAAAATGCAGAGTTAACTTATATATTTTAATTTGTTTTTATGACAGTAACTTTATATTCTTAAAATTGCAAATTTGCTCATTTATTTAATATTTCAAATTTATGTTGCCCAAAATAATCAAACCATGTGGAACAAATAATCAAACCATGTGTCCTTTTACACAAGGGTCTTTTTTAATGCGGAAAGATGAGAACACGAAAAAAGGATAAAAATCCTTCGACAAAAAAACCGTTTTATTTTTCTTTTCTCAACTTTGTTTTTACCAGAAACTTTATCTTATCAAACAATGTCGGAGCTTTGTCATTCACAGAATTTTGGTGCAGATATTTTTCCTCCTGACCGAACAAATCATAGTCTGCAGCTTTCTTTCTCAATTCATCAAAAGAATACGGTTTATTTTTTATACAAGCATCATTAATCAAAAACAAATCTTGAAAATTGGCAGAAATAAATGAATTATTATCAGGTGCCATATATGGAAATGAAACATTCAATGCCTGTCCTTTAAAACCCTTATCATTGATTTTCGAATAGAATATCCAATTTTTAAAATTCATATACCAATTTTTAAATATTTTATTATCGTCTATTTTTTCTAAGACATTTTCATCAAGACAAATAACAGTATCATTTTTTGTTCTTGAATGTTTTTCTATATATTTATTAATAGCTTCCAAACCGGCTTTGGTTGCGGTTATTGGTGCAAAAATTATAAATTTATCATTGTTGAGTTTTTTTGCACTTGTACAATAATCAGCAGTGCCTATCATTGAGTCACCGCTTCCTACAATATCATCAATTATTACAAAGGCACTGTTTTTAGGATATTTATTTAAATCCTGAACATCGCAAACATGAACTATTCTGCTTTCAGGGAAACTAAACATATCCTTATACATTTTCACCAATATATCAAAGCTTTTCACTGTTCTCATCCTATGCTGGAGGAGATACAAATGTTCTTTTGGAATATTGTGACTCTGTAAATAATCATCAATCTTATTATTCAATTTTTCCAAAGTCTTTATCATAGACTGTTTTGAATACACATGAATATTTGAATCAAAATACTCTGCGATAGAATTACTCAGTTGTTTGTAAGACTTATTAGTAATTGAAGAGTCATCTGCAATAGCTTCAATGGTTGTTTTGATTCTTTCTTTTGACGGAAGAATCGGCTGGAGTTGTTTTAATACACCGGTTTCGGTTGCAGGGTTTTCAATACTGACACGAACAGCACTCAAACCCAGCTCTTTCAATCTTGATTCAACAGGGTTATTCAAAACAAAAGAAACACATTCCGCAAAATCCGCATCAGGATATCTCGACTGAACTTTTTTAGCTTTTTTCAAAACATTCACAGCTCTCGACGGCAATATTCTATCATCCTCAAACAAATTTACACCATCGCTAAACCCTTCTAAATTTATTAATGTCAAATCATTAGCCGCAACTCGTTCCTTAATTTTCTGAAGAGTATTTTCATTTTTTAAATCATTCAAAGTTACAATACAGCCGAGTCTTTCTTCTGATTTACTCAGATTAAAAAGGCCCTTACTTTCGTGAAAATATTCAAAATACTTATACAATTCTCCGACAGAATCAAATGCCGTAATTTCGTAACGTGTTAACTGTTGAGCCATATCTGATAGGGATTGATAATTTGCAAACTGGGTAATTTTTTGAATTGTAGTTAAAATCTCAGCCGGTGTAGCATCCGGAACAGCTTTCGATATTTTTGCAATATCAGCATCAAGATTCTGTTTTGAATAGATATTCATCTGCTTAGTCATTTTTGAATACAATTTATCAACAATCGACCCTATTGTTGTCTGCTTTTTCAGTCCTGCAAAGGCATTCACATCATCATCAAGTTTTACTGTAATACGCTTGTAATTAAGCCATGCCGGCTTTTTGTTATCATGAAGCTGCACATCTGCAAGAAAGAAATTTTCTCCCTTTGAATTGCTGTAAAACTCAATTTCACGCAAATCATCTCCATAATAGTTTTTTAATGCTTTTGCCTTTTCAACAAGTTTATCCCAATTTAAATCAGGATATTCAATAATACCTTTTGCACTAAACGGTGTCACATTGCACTGAACCAAATTCAATAATGTTGATTGCTGCTTTTTATTCAGACTGCTGACATTTAGCACGTAATCCGCAGAATAATTCCACAAACCAAGATCATTTTTGGACAACAATAAAGGTTCAATCTCTTTCAATTTAAACATTTCCATATTCGAAAACTGCGGAAGCTTGTCCATCTCTATCCTGCGATAACCACTCAAATCGACTTTTGAAGCCAGCGAATAAAGATATTTTAGATTTTCAGTTTTTAAATGCTGAACAAATTCAGCAGCTATAGGCTCCCCGTACAATTCAAAAAACTTCTGTAACAAGACGTTTTTTGACATTACAGGAACATTTTGCAAACATTCGTTATTTTGTATAGCCTTTGAGATTTTATTTATATTTGCCTTAAATGATGGCGAATAAATACTATTAGTTGACCTTATATTCATCTTTAACTTACACTATCAAATTAAACAAATCAAACTGCTGTATCAAACGGCTGATTCTGGTAGCCGAAGAGCCTAACTCCTGTGCAATTTTTTTGATAGTTGCACCGTTTCTTAACATAGAAAGAATAACATCTGCTTCTTTTTTTCGTTGTTGCAGTTTGTATTCTGCTCGGAGTTTATTCTGTTGAATGTAATCATTAACTGTATAGTTCGAGCAGCCCAGCTCTTTTGCCATTTGTTCTATAGTATAGCCTTCTTTAACAAAATTTTTGACTCTGTCAGCCAGTCCTGTTTTTTTAGATTCAAGAACATTCAACTCCGGAGAAAATTCTGCCACAATCCTGCGAACCGTTGCGGCAGAAACACCGAGGATTTTGGCAATATCTTTCATGTCCTCTCCCTTATTCAAAAGCTCCAGAATTTTTTTGTGACGAACCTGCTGCTGAGTGAGTTTGACAGAATCCGTCATATTTTCTTTCTTAAGCTGAAATCTGATTGTAGATTTTGGGATATTCATTTCTTTCGAAATTTCAGAAACAGCATATCCCGAATTTATTCTGTCAAAAATCATTGTGCGCATTTCATTAGTTAGTCTTGCGCCTTTAAAGCTTATATTATTAGAATTTATATTATTCTGAACAAAAAACAAATTGCCTCCTTGTGGTTATTAGTAAAAAAACCCAACAATTTATTTTTTGCTACCAAAAATTTTTATTTTCTAAAGTTCAAATTTAATGCTAAAATCAAATAGAATTAATAGGAGGGTATATGAAAAAAATTATTTTATCTGTATTTACGTTTTTATTTATGGCATCCGCTTCGTACGCTGCTACCTGGGTGGCAGCAGACAGAGTTTCCGAAGTAGGAGCAACTCTTATTTCAAAAAACAATCTGCCTGCAAAAACAACTTTCAAAGTTGTTAACGGCACTGCAGACAATTCCAACACATCAAAGACAAATGTCATCCAAATTTCAAGCACTGATTTGTCTTACACAGGCAATGACAGCGAAGTAGCTGCCGTAATTGCACACGAAATGGGCTATATCATAAACGGAACATACTCCAAGAATATAATGAGAGAAGCTGCTAAAGACGCATTGACAAGCAACCTGAGTTCCGGCAATATCATTGCTACAGCTGCAAACAGCGAATTTCTCGCTAACAAAGCAAGTGCAGCAGACGAACAGGATGCTGATATCACAGGTGTGGATTTAATGATAAAAACAGGCTACAATCCGCTCGCTATGATTGTTGTTATTACAAAAATGCCGGGCAGTGTCTGGGAAGCTCTTTTTGGCAAACCTGCAAACACTGACAGAGCAATGAATGTATTCAATTATCTGACATACAACTATCCTTCAAAAGTCAAAGCAGGATACGGCTGTCAGGAATATAGAGCTTTTTTGGAATACGCAAATCCGATTGTTGAAAAAAGAAATGCAAGCAAAAGCAAATTAGAAAAATTCAACAAAGAACAAGAAAAAAATAAAGCAGAAAGAGCAAAAAACATTTCTCAATACAAAGCAACAGGCGGCCTCAGCGGCTGGGATGCTTCCTACACAATCCTGCAGCAGTTGACAGGCTCTAGCGAAAGATAAATAAATTTAAAAAGGCAAAAAAATTTTTTACGGTTTTTATACCTGTATGAAAGTTCAACACTCGCAAAACTACAGGCCTGTTTTTGGTGCAATAAAAATTGCCGACACAAAAAACTGTATAAAAGGGCTGGAAACACCTATCAGCGTTTATCTTCTGTCGCAAAAAGATATTCCGTTTTTGAACCATCTAAAAAACACAACAAAAATGGACAACCTGATGTCAAAAGTTCCGCAGAATATGGTTGATATATGGCAGGAAATTTTTAATATCTCAATAACTCAGGCAAAAAATTCCAGACAGGAAAGCCTTATCGGTCTTTTTAAAAACAGACCTTGTTCTATAATAAATTACACAAAAGATAAATTTAAATACAAAATAGACACAATCTGCACATGGCCTGCTGAAAAAGACAAAAAAGTTCCGCTGGCCGGAAAAACAATGTTCCAAATTCTGTTCAAAGATTTTTTAAAAGAAAAAGCAGGATATATGGATATAGACGCAATCACAAACGGCCCGTTCAATGCTGTTGCAAAATACATGTCGCTAGGTTTTAAGCAAAGAGGCGGAGAAAACGGCATAGTTGCAATGCGTGCAACTAATGATGCGATTGCTCACAGTTCACAAAAACTGGATGAATTTATAAAAATTTTTCCCGACAAAAATCATGTAGAAATTGACCTGACAACAATCATTGTATAATATAAAGGAAAAAGTAGTGTGTGGAAAAATAAATAGTGGAACATTATACAGAAACATTGCCCTATGAACTGGAGCTGACCTCAAGAGTGCTGCATGAGGCCACAAAATGCTACTTTGCCCAGTGCAATTTTCCTATTACGCCGGAAGAATTTAGCATCTTGGACTGCCTTTATCTAAAACCGGATATTATACAAATTGATTTGGCAAAAATGATTCTAAAAGGCAGAGCGCACACAGGCAGATTTTTAAAATCACTGGAAGAAAAAAATTTTATTGTAAGAAAACCGGTCAGACAGGGTTCTCGAACAATTACAAAAAATATCATTACAAAAGAAGGTCTTGAACTTTATGACAGAATGCGGAAACAAATTGACAAATATATCAAAGACACAAACCCGCAATTAAATATACAGGTCAACGATGTAATAAGGCTGCTGCAGGAAATAAGAAAAAACTGTACTGACAAATTTGATATAAAATTTGATTAAATAGAACCTTGCATTTTTATCAAATTTGTTTTTTAATCTACTTGTAGATAAATCTACAAGAGAGAAAAATTATGGCACAAAGCACAGCTGCAGCAGAAGAATGGCACTTTCAAGTTAACCCGTGGATTGCAATGATACCTATCATGCTTTCCATATTTATGTTCGCATTGGATGAAACAATCTCAAACGTAGCCCTGCCGCACATGGCCGGCTCATTCTCCGTAAGCCATAACGAATCCACATGGATTATTACAAGTTACCTTGTAGCCAGCGGTGTTATTATTCCTACGGTTGATTTTTTCTGCAAACTGATAGGAAGAAAACAGTACTTCTTACTCAGTATAGTAATTTTTACAGCCTCGTCTATACTGTGCGGACTTTCCACGTCAATGCTTATGATGCTAGTTTCAAGAATCCTGCAGGGTATAGGAGGCGGCGGAATTATGCCTATTGCGCAGGCTATAATTTTTGAAATATTTCCTAAAGAAAAACTCCCTGCCGCTATGTCTGTTTTTGGTCTTGGTGTAGTGCTTGCCCCTATCATGGGGCCTGCTGTCGGAGGTTGGATTACAGAAACATATTCCTGGCCGTGGATTTATTTTATAAATATTCCGTTCGGTATAATAGCACTTTATCTTTCAGTAAAATACATTGAAGAGCCTCCATACTCAAGAAAACAAGAAGGCGTAACAATGGACTTTTCCGGCTTTGCCTGTATGGCATTATGGCTTTTAAGTTTGCAGGTAGTGCTGGAAAAAGGTAATGACAACGACTGGTTTGGTTCGCCATGGATTTGTAAACTGTTTACATTTTCTATGATTTGCCTTGTTCTTTTTATCTGGATTCAAATCAAAAAGAACAAAACAAAGACAGGTCTTATCAATTTGTCCATACTGAAAAATCACAACTTTCTAATCGGTACAATGGGTCAAATAGTCCTGATGGGTGTAATGATGGCATCATCATCAATTTTGCCTTCCATGTTGCAATCCTTGATGGGATATTCCGCATTTATGAGCGGTATTTCTATGATGCCAAGAGGTGCGGGCTGTCTTATTGCTTCTATGTTATCAGGTGTATTAGTAATAAAACTCGGTGTCAGACCGGTAGTTGTAATAGGGCTTGTGATTCTGGCAGGCGGCAGTTTGATGTTCGGCGAAATAAACACAACAATAGCTCTCGCAAACATTGCCATACCAAACTTTACCTTCGGACTCGGGATGCTTTTATCCATGGTTCCTTTAGCAAATATTTCATGTTCAACCCTATCAAATGCAGACCAGACAAATGCCGCTGGTCTGCAGAACCTTGTGAAAAACGTCGGTGCTGCAATAGGTACCTCTATCGCAACCACAATGATTTCCAGATTTTCTCAAATTCACCAGATGACCATGGTTCAGTTCTTGAACGACGGAAACAATGTTTATACAGAAAGACTAAACGCCATGGCCGGAGCATTTTCAAATCTGGACTATCAAAACGCAATGTATATGGCACAAGGACAAATGTACAACATGCTAAAACAACAAGCCACTTTGTGGGGATATGTCGAAACCTTCAGATATTTTGCTCTGGCTGTTGTTCTTATTTTGCCTTTTGTTTACTTCCTGCACGAAGACTTTAAACCTGCAAAAAAGAAAAAAGCCTAAAAAAATGCTTTATGCAATAAAATACAAATTGTTGGAATCTCTTTCTACAGGATGAAAACCATTCTTAAAATAAAAATCTCTTGCTGAAAATACAGAATGCAGGTCAATTTCTTTGCCTTTATACAACTGTTTAAAAAAGTCTAAAAATCCTCTGCCCAATCCCTTAAACTCCCGCACCTCAGAATCATACAGATGCTCGGGATGAACCTGAAGATAATCAAGATTTACGCTGCGTCCATTAAAAGAATCTTCTGCTATTTTTGCCTCGGCAAGAATATCCTCGGGGAAAATATTTTCAAAATTTTTCATCTGCCGAGTTAAAACATAAAATTTTTGAGCCTCATCAGCCTCTCCGATATTGTGTATTGAGGCAGCCTCTTTATAAATATTTCCCGAAAAACTCGCCTCCCACAAATCGTCAACATCTCTCAATGCTCGCAAATCTTTGCTATCAAGCGGGTTCAACTCAACAATAGATACCTTAAAAGGCATTTTTATCGGGTATATTTTCTGGATATTTAAGTGAGAAATAAAATTTCCTTTAAAACTGATTTCGCTCATAAAAATTTTTCCTTACCACTTACAAAACACGTAAAAAAATTTTTTGCTATTAAAGCCGGACGGTTTGTCGTGATAAAAAATTTTTTAATAATTTAAGCAATGTGTAATATTTTCAGACGGCAAATACATCATGCCCGTCATCATAGGCGCATTTTGTCTTTGCCCGCCTTTTTCCAGCCAATTTTTCAGGAGTGTATTGTTTTGTTCAGAAGGGAATCTAAATCCAAGCTTGTAATAAAAACCTGCGGGCGATGATTTTCCGTCAATAACATCACAGAGAATAATAACCCGTCCTTGAGTTCTTGTATCCTCTAAACTTCTTTTTACAACATTTTTTACAGCTTCACTGCCCTGCCCCTTTGCGTGAGAAAACAGATGCTCTATATAATAATTAGGCTTTAAAGTCTGGACAGTATCCCAGTGAGCTTCTGTTGCAGGAATTAGCTTTTTTGTAAAGCGTGACAATCGCTCCGGTTGCGCTTCTACAAAAACCTTATCAACATCAACATAATTTTTTGGAAAGTCGCCAAAAACAACACATTTTGAATCGTCAAAATAATAACGGATTTCGCAAGCTTTTTCAAACGCATCATTTTTTATTCCGCTCACAGCTGTGTCAATAGAAGCACTTTTTGTCTTTGCTGCTGTTTTTGAAGCTGCTGCCAAATTTGTTACTTTGTTCAAAAAATCGACTTTCATAATAATATAAAAAATTTTGGCTAAAAAAAATTGCGCCCAACTATGCCTTTTGGGCATTATTGATTATGTAATATAAGTATTTGCTATTTTCAAAAACTGATAAATAATAAAAAAAGAAAGGGTCTTGTATGGATTTGGAAAATAACAACGACTTAGTTCAAAATCTCAAAGATGCAGCCTGTTCCGCCGAGCTTATACAAGAATTTTTCAGACAAAAAGAACTCGGAAACAACAAAACACTAGTAAAACTGTTGTACAAACACAAAAAACAGCTGCTCGAAGATTTGCATTATTTTCAAAAGAAAATCGACTGTCTTGATTACCTGATTTTTCAAATAAACAATTCACACAAAAAAAACTAAAGGAGAATTTTTCAATGGACATATTAAAAGTAACAACCCCGAGAGGCCTTGAACTAAAAGGCGCAATCTTTGGTGACGACACTAACGACACAGCACTGGTTATGCTGACAGGCATTTGTTCAAACGTTTTTCAAAACGAACTTTTGTACACAACAGGCAGACTGCTGGAAAAAAACGGTATCACCTGCATAATTGCCCATGCTCACGACTCGTTTTCGTGCTTTGCATACACTGACTTTTCCACAGGAAAACAAAAACACGCAGGCACCTTTAACTACGACTTTAACATGGTCTACGAAGATGTCGAAAGCTATGTTAAGTATGCAAAAGAGCAAATGGGCTTCAAAAACATAATCTTAGGCGGTCATTCTCTCGGCTCCAACAAAATAATCCATTATCTCGGCAACACGCCGGATGATTTTGTAGACTATTTTATAGTGTCTTCGCCCGTTGATATTATGCACTGGTGGAAGATTATGCCCAACATTGACAAATGCTTTGATATGGCAAAAAGCTGGGCCGAAACAGGCAGAGGCGATGACCTTTTGCCGTTTTTGTTCGGCGGATTTTCACCAATGACAGCCAATACAGTTCTCGGATTTTACAATGCAGACAATCTCAAAAACTGCCCCGTACTCAGCAATGAAGGGGAAACAGACTCTTTGTACAACATAAAGCCAAACGGTGCCTTTGTAATAGGGGCAAAAGATTCCGTAACGGGCGAAAGTCCAAAAGCCTTTATGGAAGCTCTGAACAACTGGACAAAAGACCCGAAAAGCAACACTGTAATAGAAGTTCCAGATGCTTCTCACATATTCTACGGAAAACACAAAGAGTATTCCGAAGTCGTTTTAAAATGCATAAAATCCTATCTCCACAAAAATGATTTTGCTCTTGTCTAGTCATTTAATAGTTTGATTTTTTAAAGGAGAACTTTATGAAAAAAAGCATACTAAACCAAACTTTTGATGAAGAACGCTCCCTGTACAATATAAAAGATACAGAGGTTTTAAACTGTAAATTTGAAGGCCCTGCCGATGGCGAATCCGTCCTAAAAGAAGGAAGAAACTATGTTGTAAAAAACTGTTCCTTCTCTCTGCGGTATCCGATGTGGCACGCAAAAAAATTCTGCCTGAAAAGTTCATCTCTCGATGAAAAAACAAGAGCGCCCCTATGGTATTGCACAAACGGAACCCTTGCAGACTGCAATATCACAGGAATCAAATGCCTAAGAGAATGCAAAAATATCAAAGCGGACAATTGCAATATTGCATCTGCCGAGTTTGGCTGGAGATGTAAAAATCTAAAAATTTCCAACTCTACAATAGACTCAATGTATTTTTTGTTTGAGTCAAAAGATGTTGAAATTGACAATCTAAAAATGACGGGCAAATATTCCTTTCAGTATATGAAAAACCTCAGCATCAAAAATTCAAACCTTGATACAAAAGACGCTTTCTGGCACAGCAAAAATATTGTTGTCGAAAATTCCGTTGTAAAAGGCGAATATTTAGGCTGGTTCAGCGAAAACCTGACATTTATCAACTGCAAAATCATAGGGACACAGCCATTATGCTACTGCAAAAATTTAAAATTAATAAACTGCGAAATGGAAGCCACAGACCTGTCTTTTGAATACTCTGATGTTGAAGCAGATATAAAAGGGCATATAGACTCTATTAAAAACCCGAAATCAGGCACAATTATTGCTGATTCCGTCGGCGAAATAATCTCGCAAGACGCAATTATGAAATGCAGCGGCAGAGTAATAATTAGAGAACAGCAACTCTCCGCCTGAAACACAATCTTAAAAAAGTTATAAAATATATTGAAGATGAGGTAGAAAATGTTAAAAAAACTTTTAATTTCATTATTTGCAATGATTTTAGTAATTGGAGGTGCAACTATGACTATGGCAAAAAATAATAACTGGGACAAAACCTTCCCCAAAAGCGATAAAGTCGATGTAAAAAAAGTAAGCTTTAAAAACCGCTACGGCATCACTCTCGTAGGAGATTTGTACACACCGAAACACAAACCCTCAGAAAAAATGGCAGCAATTGCAGTTGCAGGGCCTTTCGGCGCAGTAAAAGAACAGGCCTCCGGCTTATACGCCCAGACCATGGCAGAACGCGGCTTTGTGACACTTGCTTTTGACCCGTCTTATACCGGCGAAAGTTCGGGCGAACCGAGAAACGTTTCTTCTCCGGAAATCAATACGGAAGATTTTAGCGCAGCAGTCGATTTTTTGAGCAGCCAAAAAGATGTTAACCCTGATGAAATCGGAATCATAGGCATCTGTGGCTTCGGCGGATTCGGGCTGAACGCTGCAGCCATTGACACAAGAATCAAAGGCACCGTCACTGTAACAATGTACGATATGACAAGAGTCACAGCAAACGGCTACTTTGATTCCATGGACGAAAAAGCACGCTATGAATTAAAAGAATCTTTAAACAAACAAAGAACAGAAGACTTTAAAAACGGCTCTTATGCAAAAGCAGCAGGTCTGCCTGAAAAATTAACAGGTGAAGAACCCCAGTTTGTAAAAGATTACTACGGATATTACAAAACACAAAGAGGCTTCCACGAACGCTCCATAAACTCTAACGGAAACTGGAACACAACAGCCTCTCTCGCATTGATAAATATGCCTATCTTAGCTTACAGCAATGAAATCCATAATGCAGTTTTAATGATTCACGGTGAAAAAGCCCACAGCCGCTATTTTAGTGAAGATGCCTTCAAAAAACTAAAAGGCGACAACAAAGAACTCTTGATTGTTGAAGGCGCAAACCACGTTGACCTGTATGACAATCTTGAAAAAATTCCGTTTGATAAAATCGAAAAATTCTTTGATACATACCTGAAGGAGTCTAAATAATGAAAAAACTTTTACTTGTATTAATGGCGTTAATAGTAACAGGAGGCACAATAACAATGGCAAAAGAACTTGAACAACCGTTTGCAAAAGGAGAACTCAATCCTTACAGCAAATTTTTTACAGGAACAACACACCTGCAAATGCTTGTTACAAAAGATGATACCTGGAACTCTTCAATCGCAAACGTAACATTTGATGCAGGTGCCAGAACAAACTGGCATAAACACTCAGGCGGACAGATTCTTCTGGTCACAGCAGGCGAAGGCCGCTATCAGGAAAAAGGTAAAGAAATCCAAATCCTCAAAAAAGGCGATGTTGTAAAAATTCCGCCGAATGTGGAACACTGGCACGGTGCAGCACCGGACAGTGATTTTGCCCACATTTCAATAGAGCCGAATCTGCCAAACAACCAGACAACCTGGCTCGACCCCGTGACAGACAAGGAATATAAATAGGTAAAAATTATGATTAAAAAGATACTTGCACTGCTTCTTGCACTAACTATTGTACAATGCTGCGTTTTTGCAAAAGCAGCAAAAAATGAGGACAAAAATATGACAAGAACAGATATTTGTAAACAAAACTACAAAACCCTCTTTGGCGGCGAAGCCCTCACCCCTACAGGTGACGATCCTGAGATGATGGCGATTTTGCAAAAATATATTTTTGGTGAAGTCTTTACGGTAGGCGAACTCGATATTAAAACAAGAGAATTAATAACAGTCACATCTCTTGCTGTTCAGCAGACTCTGCCGCAGCTAAAAGCCCACACAAACGGAGCCTTAAACGCAGGAGCAACTCCGATTGAACTAAGAGAAGCTATTTATCAGCTTGCACCGTTTATCGGATTCCCGAAAACTCTCAATGCACTCGGGGTATTGAATGAAGTTCTTAAAGAAAGAGGCATAAAAACTCCTCTAAAATCAACACAAACCGTTAAAGAAGAAGAAAGATACGAAAAAGGTCTGGCTATACAAAATCCTTTGTACGGCGACGAAATAAAACAGTCAATGACCGGTCTGCCTGACGATATGGGCGCAGATGTTGCAAGATTTTTAACAGAAGTCTGCTTTGGCGACTTTTATACAAGAGAAGGTCTGGACATCAAAACAAGAGAACTGCTCTTTATCTCTGCTCTCGTCACTACAGGCAACACCTACACTCTTAAAAGCCACATCAAAGGTGCATTAAAAGCAGAAAACTCCAAAGAAACAATCACTGCGGCAATCATCCAGTGCCTGCCTTATGTAGGATTCCAAACACACTGGCTGCATTGAGGACATTAAAAGAAGTTCTTGCAGAATAAAAAACTAAAAATATGCAATACCCGAAGAAAAGGAGGCTTTAACGAGCCTCCCTTTTTAGCTCACAGATTTTTTTAAATAAATCATATCAATCAATTGTTTCCCGTTTTCAAAGATAGGATGGGTATAATTGTCGGTGAAAAAATTTCTTACTCTGCCGAATTCCGTAAACCCTCTCTTTTTATAAAAACGAAGTGTTTTTTCATTCTCGCCGGTTCCGAGTATTAAAGCTTTACACTCATTTTTATATTTGTCATATACAAAATCAAGCAGAGCAGAAGCGTATCCTTTATTCCGATATTGAGGATAAGTTGCGAGATTTTTTATTTCTATTATATCGGAATCTGCCTTTATAACTGCACATAAAGACACAAGTTTTCCTTTATCATACAGTACAAAAAGAGTTGACTGCTTTAAATATCTGTTAATCATTGACTCCTCTTCATCTCCGATTAACAACAGGTCGATAAACTCAAATTTATTTTCTCCAATTTCTTTAATTTCCATAATTTTTGCACCTTAGAGCAACTATCTGTCAAATATTTCATATAGTCAACTGACTCCAAATACTGGTAGGACCTGTGCATTTGACAAGTCCGTTTTATTCAATAAGTCCGTCACAGGCAATAAGCGGAATCAGACGGGGCTTTGCCCCATGCGCAGTCCCACGTCCAGGGGGATGAAGCGTCTGATTTCAAGACAGCTCATTGGGTCACTCCCCAAGCTACAAACGGAGCCGCCTCAGACATTTACCTGAACATTCCGCCGAGGTAATATTTTACCCGTTTTAGAAAATCAGTCTTTTGCGGCTCAAATTTGTCCACCGTATAAAATTCAAACGGCTCGGGCTGGGTTGTTCTGGAATATTTTATATCCGCAGGGCCAAAAAGCATTACATAAGCGGGCTTGTACCCTTCAGGAATATTCATCTGAATACCCAGCTCGGGGAACAACTGCATACAAAGCTGAGCAAACCCGCACCAGCAGGTAGCCACACCGAGGCTCTGAGCATAAAGTTCAAAATAGCTCAACGCAATAACAGGGTCCTCAGACACGCAAGGCGCATTCAGAGGAACAGAAACAACAACCATATGCGGTGCTTTTCTAAAAATTACATCCTCGCCCGCAACCATTGCATCAAGATAGTGTGCAAATTTTTTTGCGGCTTTGTGATACGGGACTTTTTTAATTATATTAATAATTTTTGTATTTACGTAATCTCGAATTTTGTCCATAACAGCTTTATCTTCGACAAAAGCAAAATGCAATTTGTGAAAATTGCACCCTGTGGGAGTCCAGTTGAGCATATCTTTCAACTTTTGAACAATTTCAGGGGATAAATTTTCCTGTTTGTAATGTCTGAAACTCCTTCTTGATTTTATCAAATTCAAAATCATATCAGGATTTTGCGCATATAAAGGCTCAGAATTTTCAGGATTCTTGCCCAGAATAGAAACAGCCCCGACAGGACACACAGACAGACAGTGCTGGCATTGGATACATCTGTCCTCGCCGCCTTGTGCAAACTTAGGGACATTGTTTTCGTCAAATTCCAGTGAATAGGCTATACAATCCTTTATGCACAACCCGCAGTGGATACACTTTTCTTTATCTATACACAAATTTTTCTCTGCCATTTTTCTTCTCCTATAAAAACCATTCTATCAAAGGTTTTTGTTCTCCGAATTTAAAATTGAAAGTCTGTTCAAAAGCCTCATCAGTCAAATATTTATAACTTATATTAAACCCCAGAGGCTCCTGAGTTACATTGAGCTTTTTGTATTTTCTCGGGGAGATAGTTTTTTTCTTCAAATTTAAAACATTAGAATAATTCAGCCCCTCAAACGTACAAAACGGCGCACGGAGTTTGCCTGTTTCATATTTTGTCATAAGCCCGAAAGTCCTACAGACAACACCTCTGTACTCATAAACCGAACACACGTCATCAATCAAAAACGGACAATCATAGCGGAACTTTTTGCCTTTAAATGTTTTTCTTTTTTCCAGAATATCTTTTAAATTCTGCTCTATTTTTGCCTGTGTCGGCGCATCCAGCATCGCCAGCCCGCCCAGCAGATATTTCATTTCCACTACAGAATACGGAAACTGCGCATTTTTGCAGCACTTTGCACAGCCTTTTTTGCAGAATATAAAAGGCTTCTGGCTTTCAAAAAACTTTTCCAGTTTTTCATTCAAAAAATTCAGGTATGCGATATATCCGTTCAGGGGCTGGTTAAACATTTTTGCCCATTTCATAAGCCTGTTTTACATAAGGAGTGCCGTCAATTTCGCCCTTTTCCCAGACACCGGCCGCATATATTACACCCTTTTCTTTTGTACCTTCCAGACAAAGGTCGCTAAAACCTCTCAACCCTTCAACAGTTCTTTCCAGAGCGGATTTGTCCTCATCTGCTGCTGTTACTATAAAATAAAAATCCTTGTTGACGATTTTTGTATATTTTGCACAAGTTCTGTCTATCAATGTCTTCATCTGGCCGTTCATTGTGTAAAAATACACAGGCGTAGCCATTACAATAACATCTGCTGCTATCATTTTTTCCAGAATCTCTGTCATATCATCTTTCTGAGAACATCCTGTGTAATCATTGTTTGTACAAAAACCGCAGCCAAGACAATAGTTTATTTTTTTATCGCGCAAAAATATTTTTTCTACATCGTTTCCGGCTTCTTTTGCACCTTTCAAAAACTCATCGCACAAAACATCGGAATTGCCGCCTTTTCTCGGGCTTGCTGAAAGTATCAAAACCTTTTTTGACATAATTCACCTCATTAAAATCTTTCTCCATATTTTACTTTACACCTTAGAGTCTGCTCTCAGTCAAGTATTTTAACAGTCAACTAAATTATTTCATATAGTCAACTGACTCCGATTACTTGTAGAACCTGTGCAATTGGCAAGTCCGTTTTGTTCAATAAGTCCGGCACAGGCAACAAGTGCATGGGGTCACTTCCCAAGCTACAAACTGAGCCGCCTCAGACATTCATATTTACAATTCCTTAACAAAAGCGGATTTTAGCGCAAATATATTTTTTTATCAGCTTTTACATAAACGAAAAAGAGGCCGAAATATATGAAAATAAATCCATCACTTTACATCTACAGAAACTACAATAACCATAACAACGACAACAAAAAAGAAAACAACGCCCCCCAAACCCAGCAGGCAACAAAACCTTTTGAACTCACGTCAAAATTTAATGACCATCTGATAGCCTTTGGCGCACGTGTGGACAAAGGGCTGGAAAGATTCTACGAAGCCAACAAAGACCACATGCCTGTGACCGTAAAAAATTACATAGAACAACTCAACGACAAAACCACCCTCAGCCCGACCGAAGCGCAAAAAAACGCTTTTGCAAAACTCGAAACAGCACAAACAATAGAAGACATAAAAACAGCTTACCCGGATGAACCGCTTTTTCAAAACCTTATCAACCCTACAGAATCAAAAGCCACACGAGGTCTTTTGAACTCCGTAAAAGAAAACGAAGAACTTCTTGCACTTTCAAATCAGGGTGTCTTAAAAGACAAAACAAATTTGACCGTTTATCTTGTCAAAAAAATCTTTCTTGAAGGAAAAACAATAGAAGAAATCAATAACGACCTCGAAACAGACCTTGACGAAGACTTTAAGGCAGACTTCAAATTCAAAAACAAAGACAAAACAACAGAAACTCACTATATCTACGGCTCTACGCTAAAAGCCCTCGGCATAAAAACACCTGATTTTGAATACCAGCAGTCACTGAGATACACCCGTGACGGATATTCCGATATGGTGGGCGAAAAAATTTCGCAAGGGATAAAGGCTTTCTTTGACGCATTGCCGGAAGAAGAAAGAACAGCCCGCAACAAAAAATCTGTCCAAAATTTTGAAAACTGGTGGAACTCTCTATCCAAAAATAAAAAACTCGACATGATAGCAGACCAGCTGACTACACTGGATATGCTGAAGGATTACAAAAAATTCAAACGTAATGAAGCAAAACCACAGCAAACAACACAAAAAACCACCCGGCAAGAAAAACCGCAAAGACAACATACAAAAATAGAATCAAAAATCCTTAAACAAGACGAACTGTTCATAAAATGGGCAACAAACAACCTCAAGATTTTTGAAGCCACAATGACAGAAGCAGACAAAGACACACTGCACATAAAACGTATGCAAAGACTCTCTGCCCGCTGGAAAGAAATGACCCCCGAGCAGAAAACAGATTACATTTCCAAAATGAAATCCGGCTCAGAACCTCTGCGCTTCACCATGATAGATGCGTGGAATCACAGCATGGATTTGATAAAAGACCTTTCTTTGCATCTAAAACAAAATCAAATCTACAAACCGGCAGACCTTATCTATTCAACAGATGAGTTCAGCCAGTTCCAGTCACAGGTAATGACGGACTTCTGGCAAAACCATCCTGAATATGCAACTATGCTCGGAGAAAATATCACTGACTCTCAAGCAAAAGTCAAAGACGCAATTTCTCGAGGAACATTTGAAGAACTGAAAAAGCAAATAATGCGTGACAAAAACCAGCGCACAAAAGAACTTGAAAAGTTCAAAGCCCAATTGCCAAAGACAAATGACTCTTCCTCAGCAAAAACAGAAGAACCTCAATACAAAAAAGATTTCAAAAAAGCATACGACAACCACGTATACGGCAAAATAAAATCAATACCAAAAAATGCATACAATGACCTTTACGACAGTTATCTTGATACACTGCCGGAAGATATTGTAAAAATCTGGATAAAAAACCTTAACGGGGAGCAGCTCTCTTCTGCTGATGAGAAAAAACTAAAAGATGTAGTAGGCAAAGAACTCCCTCAAACAGCCAGATTCAACAGAGCATTGGAGGCAGCTTTTGCAGACACTCTCTATGATTGCACAAAAGACCCAGGTGTATACCAAATGTCTAACTCTGACGTAAAAATCGCTATGTATCATCTGGAAAGAAACGAATCTCCGATACATATAATCTCTCACAAAACAGGCAGAGAATTTGTTTTACGTATAGACAAAAACAAAATCAACCCCGCAAGAATCAACATGCTCTATGAAATGTATAAACAAAGCCTCACGGATGAGGAGCTGGATGAAATTACAGACCTCTATTTTGAGGTAAAAGACAACAACAGAAAAGAAGAACTCAAAGAATACATAAACCAGTACGGAAAATCCGCGCTAATACTGTTTTCTGACAAAAGCACATATAATAACGATGTAAAAAACAATTTTTACAAAAAATTCCTGATGAACATGCCGGAAAGTCTGCATTACATAAACTGTTATCTTGAGCCGGACAATATGCAAAAAGAAGCAGAAATAAAAAAAGCAAAATTCCGTCTTGAAAAACGCTTTGATTTTATACCGACTGCTTTTATGGATGTGTATTTTAAAGAAGCAGCAAGGACCCTGCGCTGCAGTGCCTCTGATAAAGAAATCAAAAACTATTCGGAACTGGCTTGTGCAAAAAGAAAAACACCAAAAGACAATGCAAAACTGGGTATTGTTGCAAAATCATCTATGCGTACAGAAAACAAACTAAAAATGCTGGCAATGGAACAGGCTCTGGCAGATGTCCTGTATGAAGCAACAGGAAACAGCGATGTCTACCTGATGCAGTTTGAAGAACTGTGCGACAATATCGAACTGTTTTTGATGATAAAAAAATACCCGACGGAAGAAAGAACCTACACCCTGCAAAAAATAGAAACACCTGTTACTATTACTGCATATAAAAGACCTGACATAAAAAGCATAAGCAGACGCTATACGGAATATTTTAACGAAATCAAAGACTGGGTCAACGAAGATGTAAAAAATTCCGGCACGGCAAATTTTGAGGACCTTTTGTACATCTTAAATCCGGAAGAAAATGTTATACAAAAAGACCTCGCCGTAATAAAAAGAATGTCATACTACGGCTTTAATTTAAAACACTTTAATGTTATGTCGACAAAAATCAACATAAATCCTGACGAACAAACTAACGAATAAAGTTTGTCCAGACTTTTTCTTCAGGCTGAGGCAGTTTTATATTGTACAATCTGCTGACTTCTATGCATTTTAAAAGCCAAGCCATATTAAGTCCGAGATTGCGCATTGTATGCATACCCTCAAGGTCCTGTCTTACCTCGTCAGGAGAGTTTCCATGCACCATATTCCAGTAGCTTGACGAAACAACAGGCATATTACTGATAGTAAAATGCTTTGTAATTACATCCAAAGAGCCTGTTGTACCCGCTCTTCTTGCAGAAACCACAGCCGCAGCAGGTTTGTATTCAAAATGTTTTTTGCCTGCAAAAAATGCTCTGTCCATAAAAGAAAGCAGTCTTCCGCTCGGATGTGCATAATAAACGGGAGAACCAAACACAAATCCGTCCGCTGTTTTTGCCTTTTCGATAAAAGCATTTACATTATCTTCATTAAAAGCACATACGCCGCCGTTGTTTCTGCATGCACCGCAGCCAATGCAATCTCTGATTGGGCCGTTTCCAAGCTGGACAATTTCTGTTTCTATTTCATTTTCCTCCAGCACCTTTGCGACCTCGCACAGTGCTGTATATGTACAACCCTTAAGATTTGAACTTCCGTTTACTAGTAATACCTTCATATTTTTCCCCTTATATATTTATATCTCATATTTTATTTGTTATAAAAAAGCAAATACACAACATAAATAATAACACCGGCAAGCAGTGTTTCCGCTATTTCTCTCAGCATTGATTTTTTGTTATGCTTTTTAGATTTTTGTTTTTCCTTTTCTTTTTTGTATTCCGCATAGCAGTCTTCCAGAGTCTGCTCCTGTTTTTTTGCTTTTTTCTTTGTTTTTTCCAGTCTTGCTTCGCTTTGAGCTTTTTTTCTTGCTGCGGTATAACGCTCCTGAAGCTTTGCACTGTCGCTTTTTTTACCTGTCATAAGCAGCTGTTCGTCAAAAACAAGATTCAAAATCTCCTTATCAACCTTGCAGCAGTAAACAGCAAAGTTTATAGAAGCCTCAAACGAACGCTCCAAACACTCCAGAGCGTCTTTTCCCGCCTCATCAGCAGATTGAAGCCGTGAGGAATGTACAGCTTTGTTGCCTGCTTTTTTTAAAAAATACAAATCCTCTAAAAACTCTTTTTCCTGTTCCGAGGGTTTGGGCGTATCTTTCAGGGTAGCAAGCATTTCATCAAAAGTATCCGACACATCTGCTCTATCCGCCATTACCCGTCTGCATAAATTTTCGCCAAAACGTCTTGTCTGAGCCATACACTGTTCAAAATAACCGTCGCAAAAAAGCTTCTGCGCCTCGTTTATAAGCGCATACAAATCTTTGTCTATTTCTTTTAAAAAACTAAAATTGTCCATCTTTGACATTATTATATTACATAAACAAAACTAGACTCTTTTCTAATGTAAAAAACTTACTCTCTTAATATTATCAAAAAGCCAGTATAAAAAAGGAAAAAACATGTCGGAAGCAAACTCAAAACTACCTAATTTAACAGCCGAAACAGAAGAATTCATCTCAAAAATCGAAGCTGCTGACGGCCAGCCGCTTTATAAAATGACCCCGCAGGAAGCAAGAAATTTTTTGAAAAATCTGCAATCACAAACCCACAAAGAAATATCCGCAAACACAACAGATACAACTATCCTGACAGAAGCGGGAAATGTAGATATCCGTGTTGTAAAACCACAACACACAGAAGAAAAACTCCCCGTGATTTTATACCTGCACGGCGGTGGGTGGATTCTTGGCGGCAAAGAAAGTTTTGATATGCTCATAAAAAAACTCGCTGTTTTCACAAACTCTACCGTTATTTTCCCTGATTATTCACGCTCACCCGAGGTTCAATACCCGACAGCACTCAATGAAATATATGCTGTTCTGGAATATATTTTCCAAAACCCTGAAGAATTCAACATAGACCCCGAACGTATAGCAATAGCAGGCGACAGCGCAGGCGCAAACATGGCAACGGTTACAGCTCTGAGAACAATAAATAAAAACGGGCCGAAAATTCTTTTTGAATGCCTGTTTTATCCCGTAACAAACTCTGATATGGACACAAAATCCTATGACCTTTTCAAAGACGGCCCGTGGCTCAGCAAAAAAGCAATGGAATGGTTCTGGGAGGCTTATGTTCCGGACAAAAAATTGAGAGATGATATTTATATCTCCCCTCTAAAAGCCGAAGAAGAAGACCTTTCAAAATTACCCCGAACACTTATTATCACAGCGGAAAATGATGTCCTGAGAGATGAAGGCGAGGCCTATGCCCGCAAGCTTGATTCTGCAGGGGTAGATGTGCTGAATGTACGGATTAACGGTACTATTCACGATTTTTTGATGCTAAATGCTCTAGCAGACACACTGCCGGCCAGAGGGGCTATGGCTCTGGCCTGTACAATGTTAAAAAAAGCCCTGCACGGATGATAAAAAATAATGTCTAAGGCAGCCTCGCTTGTAGCAGTGACACCCTCGCCAAGTAAATATGCAAGTGGCATATTTGCGAGAGGTAGCAAGGACGCAAAAGCATAAATTTTGCTAAAATGACCCCATGCACTTGTTGCCTGTGCCAGACTTATTGAACAAAACGGACTTGCCAATTTCACAGGTTCAAAAAGCGGATTTTCGGACGGGTGAAACCCGGGGAGCGAGGACATAGAGCCGGCTTGTGCAAAGCACAAAAGGCGAAACTGTCCGAGCATGAAGAAAATCCAAGAAGTAGTCGGAGTCAGTTGACTATATAAAATAAAAATCTATTTTTCTGCAATAATAATTGTATGAAAATTGATATATTTAAAGTTGAAGAATGGATGAACGAGTACGAGAAATACTCACGCTTTGACCTTGGCAATACCACTGTCAAAAACCTTTCTTTAGACGAACTTTTTGAACTATCAAACACTGACAAAAAAGAGTTTTTGGACAACCTCTGTACAAAAAAGCTGGGCTATGGCGACATAAAAGGCTGTCCGGACTTAAAAAACGGAATCTCAAAATTATACAAAACAATAAACCCCGAAAACATAATCCCGACCATAGGTGCAGCCGGCGCAAACCATCTTGTCTTTTATTCGCTGGTGGAGCCTGAGGACAGAGTTATTTCGGTAATTCCGACCTATCAGCAGCTTTATTCGATACCGGACTCTTTCGGGGCAGAGGTAAAACTTTTGCATTTAAAAAAAGAAAATAATTTTCTGCCCGATTTAAAAGAATTAAAAAGCCTGATTACCCAAAATACAAAACTCATCTGCATTAACAACCCGAACAATCCGACAGGCGCATTAATGAATCAGGCGCTGCTGCAGGAGATTGCAGACATTGCACAAAGTATAAACGCCTATATCCTGAGCGACGAAGTCTATAGAGGCCTAAACACAACAGAAGATTACACCCCATCAATGGCTGATTTGTATGAAAAAGGAATCAGTGTCTGCTCTATGTCAAAAATATTTTCTTTAGCCGGAGCAAGGCTCGGATGGCTGGCAAGCAAAGATGAAAATGTAATTGATTTGTGCCTGCATCACAGAGAATACAACATGATTTCGTGTTCTATTCTGGATGAGGCAATCTCTGCGCTTGCTCTCAAAAATGCGCAAAAAATAACAGACCGCAACAAAAAAATTATAAAAGACTGTCTTGAGGTGCTGGATGACTGGGTAAACAAACAGCCGCATTTTTATTACACAAAACCTGCGGCAGGAACCACAGCTCTTATGTATTATGATTTTAATATGGATTCTAAACACCTGTGTGATAGACTGGCTAAAGAAAAAGGTGTATTCTTAACTCCCGGTTTCTGTTTTGAAGAAGAAAATTGCTTTAGAATCGGATATTGCAAAAGCAAAGAAGAACTTGAAAAAGGACTGGAAAAAATTTCTGAATTTGTAATGGAGAATATTAATGACTGATATTGCGAACAATACTGATATAACACCCGATAAAGATGACTTTCGTGCAAAAGTCGATGTTATGAAAGCACTGGCTATTTTGCTTGTTGTTTCGGGACATCTGGAGTTTTCGCTTCTCGGGATGTTCACGCCGTATTCTTTTCAGCTGGCATTCTTTTTCTTTATTTCAGGTTATTTGTTCAAAGAAAAATATCTGACCGATGTTGTTACTTTTGTAAAAAGAAGATTTACTACACTTCTTATCCCTTATTTCTGGTACAACATTTTTTACCTCGGGGTCACTGTATTGATTGCAAAACTTACAGGAAAATTCTGGGGTATGCCTTTGAGTTTAAAAAACTTTTTTATTACTCCGTTTTTAAACGGGCATCAGTTTGATTTGGCATGTCCGCTGTGGTTTGTTACGCAGCTGTTTGTGACAATGATAGTGTTTCTGTTTTTGTTCAGAGTACTCAAAGCAGCAAAAGACAACAAATATTTTCACCTCGCTGTATTTGCGATTATTGGCATAAGTGCCATTCCTCTGTGCAAAATTATAAAAATCGACCCGCTGACACTTGTTGTTATAAGGACAATGTTCTCGGTATTTTTTGTGTATCTGGGGTATTATTACAGACATTTTATTGAAGACAAAATCGACATTTTTAATGCAAAATGGCTCGGAGCAATTATTGTTCTGCAATCCATTTTATGGCTGTTCAACAGGGATTTTGACCCCGAACACGGTATCGGACTGAGTTATGTACTTGTTTGGGCAAGATTTGATGAACAGCTGATTGTGCCGATAATCACTGCCCTGACAGGCATCTGGGCATCTTTGTGGGTGGTAAAACTCGTCTATCCTTATTTTAAAAACATCAAATTTGTAAGACTCATGGGCGAAAACACCTACCACATCATGGCCAACCATCTGCTGGTTATGTACATTATCACGGCCATTTTTCTTTATATGAACGGAATTCCTATTCAAGAACGTGCAAACCATGACATCTACTGGATTTACAACCCGATTCAGACGACTTATCTTTATTTTGTGCTGACTATGGTAATTACGACCTATGCCGGCGTGGGCTTAAAATGGCTAAAAAAAAGATTCTTTACTTTTGAAGACAAATAATAATGAATCTTAATAATATTAATAAAAACCTTTAAAAAAATTCCCTTTAATATATAATTAGGTATAAGTATAATTTAGACATTGCAGGGAAGAGTATGGCAGACAAAAATTCAAAGAAAAAAATCAAAGTTGCATTTCCACATATGGGAAACATTTATGTTGCGTGGGGTTCGGCCCTCAGAAGACTGGGCGTAGAACCATATATCCCGCCATATTCCAGCAAAAGGACACTTTCTCTGGGGACAAAAAACAGTCCGGAATCTATCTGCCTGCCTTACAAACTCATTCTCGGCAATTTTATCGAAGCTATTGAAGGCGGCGCCGACTATGTAGCAATGATATCTTCACCCGGAATTTGCAGACTCGGCGAATACGGTGCCGGCATACAAAACACCCTCGAGGATATGGGCTATCACGCAAACTATATTGAATTGCAGCTCTATGACGGTGTAAAAGGCATGTTCCGCTTTCTCACAGAGCTTACGGGCGTAAAAAACCCGATTACAATTTTAAGAGCAATTGTTTTTGCTTTCAGAAAAGTTTTTGCCACTGACAGAATGGAAACCATGCTCTCTTTCTACAGAGCAAGAGAGGTCAAAGTAGGCGACGCTGAAAAAGCCTTTAAAAAAGGCATGAAGCTTATTTATGAAGCAAACCACTACAGAGAACTCAAAAAAGCAGAAAAAGAAGCAAAAGAATTAATGCAAAAGGTAGAAATCGACCCGAAAAGAGAGATTCTTCACGTTGATTTGACAGGTGAAATCTACCTTGTTCAAGACCCGTTTTCAAACCAGAACATTGAAAGAGAACTGGGCAAAATGGGTGTACAAACACGCAGAACTCTTACTGTTTCGAGCTTTTTAAGAGATGCTATTATCCCGAAAATGTTTGTTAAAGGCGAAACACACCTCGAGCGTGCCTTCAGACTGGCAAAACCTTATCTTTCAAGAGATATAGGCGGTGACTCTCTGGAATGTGTTTCTGATATTGTTTATGCAAACGAAAAAGGCAAAGACGGTATTATCCACATCAGCCCGTTTACCTGCATGCCGGAAATCATGTCACAAAACTTCTTCCCCGCAATGAGAGAAAACTGCGACATCCCAATACTGCCACTTATCATGGATGAACAATCAGGCAAAGCCGGCTACATCACACGTCTTGAGGCATTTGTTGACCTTATGAGAAGACGCAAAAGAAGAAAAGAACAAAAACAGGCCGAAAAAACTCCTGCTCAAAAAGCATAACAAACCAATTTTGTTTTGTATTTCTGTGCTAAAATTATTTCAAGTAGAATTAGAAATAATTAAGGAAATTTGGAATATGGTTTCACAAGCAGTTAGAGATAAATACGAAGTCGTTATAGGACTGGAAGTACACGCACAGCTCAAAACAAAATCTAAAATCTTTGCACCTGATTCAACAGAATTCGGCGCAGAGCCTAATACGCACACAAGCACAATCACTCTGGGCATGCCGGGAGTTTTGCCTGTATTGAACAAAGAATGCGTAAATATGGGTATTTTGTTAGGACTTGCGCTGAACTGCGAAATCCCGCCCCGCTGCAAATTCGACAGAAAACAGTATTTCTATCCTGATTTGCCGAAAGGATACCAGATTTCCCAGTATGACCAGCCTATTTGTGTAAACGGTCATATAAATATTAACGGCAAAAAAATCGGCATAACACGTGCGCACCTTGAAGAAGACGCAGGAAAACTCGTCCACGCAGGTGCTGACGGGCTGGCAGGCTCTTTGTACTCGCTCGTTGACCTCAACAGAGCAGGCACGCCGCTTCTGGAAATCGTATCAGAGCCTGATATGCGCTCCAGCGAAGAAGCAAGAGCCTACATGGAAGAATTGAGAAACATTGTAAGATACATAGGCGTTTGCGACGGAAACCTCGAAGAAGGCTCTATGAGATGCGATGCCAATGTTTCTGTAATGCCGAAAGGCTCTGACAAATTCGGTACACGTGCAGAAATCAAAAATATAAACAGCTTTTCTGCATTGCAAAGAGCTATAGAATACGAAATCGACAGACAAATAGAAATTGTTGAAGAAGGCGGAGAAGTAGATCAGGAAACAAGACTCTGGGACGACAACCAGAAAGTAACAAAAACAATGCGCAGCAAAGAAGACGCAAACGACTATCGTTACTTCCCGGAACCTGACCTTATGCCAGTAGAAATTTCAAGAGAATGGGTAGAAGAAGTCAGAGCAAAAATGCCCGAACTCCCCGAAGCAAAACGTAAAAGATACGAAAGCCTCGGACTCAGTGCTTATGACGCAAATGTCATGGTAGAACAGATGGAAACAGCTCTTTTCTATGACGAAGTTTTGAAACTCGGAGCTGACTACAGAACAGCAAACAACCTGCTCGTAGGCGACATAACAGCTTACCTCAAAGAGCATAACGTAAATATCAACCAGACAAAATTGGCTCCAAAGGCTCTTGCTGACCTTGTAAACCTTATCACTAAAGGCACAATCTCCAACAACATAGCCAAGAAAATTCTGCCCCAAATGCTCGAAACAGGTGCAGACCCGCAAGCTATTGTTGAAAAAGAAGGTCTGAGCGTAATTTCTGACGAAGGCGCAATCAAAGAACTTGTACAAAAAGTTGTTGCAAACAACCCTGCACAGGTTCAGGCTTACAAAAACGGAAAAACAAATCTCATGGGCTTCTTTGTCGGACAGATTATGAAAGAAACAAAAGGCAGAGCAAACCCGCAGGTTATTAACAAACTCCTCGCAGAAGAATTGAACAAATAACAACAATACAATATAAAAAAGACCCGCAATCTATATTGCGGGCTTTTTTAGTATTATACAAACTATTTGTAAAGAAATGTAACAGATATAACAAATATTGAAATCGTATATATCAAAATGTTTTTATATATATGTGTGTATTTAAAAAGGTAAGTAAAATGTCTTTAACAGTAAACGGTTTAAACAATGTAGCAGGTACTAACGGAACAACAAAAACATCAGGTGTTGTTCCCGAAGAAAAAACTGAAGGCTTGTTCGGCGAAAACAAAACAGAAAAAGCTAACGAAACTCAAGACAAAGAAAGAGCATTGTTAGAAGCTGAATTGACTAAATTGGAAGCTGAACTGAAAAACCTCGAAAACGAAAAAGCTAACAAAACTGAATACAAAAACGAACTCGAAGCTCAGAAAAAAGCTATCGAAAACCAAAAAGCTCAAATCGAAGCACAAATCGCAGCAAACGAAGCTTCTATCAAAGCTAACGAAGAAACTATTAAAGAAAACGAAGAAAATATCACAAAAGCACAGGAAGAAATCGAACAGCTTCAAGAAGAATATGATGCAAAAAACAAAGAAGCTCAAGAACTCAACCAGCAAATCAGCGAAAAAATTTCAAAACTCATTAGCGACTCTGATGAAAGCGTAGAAGCTCAACAGCAAAAAATTTCAGCTGCAACTCAAGAAGCTTATGAAAAAGTTCAATCAGGCGAAATCAAAGAAGACGAAGTTGCTCAATATGTAGCAAAAAAAGTAGGCAACTCTGCTATCGCTGATTCCAGTGCAGATTTTGCAGCTATCAACTCCTTGAACACTCAAGTAGCTGCTCTTCTCCAGAATGCATCAAACATAACAAACCAGATGAACGCAAAACAAGATTCTATCAAAATTTATCAAACAGCTATTTCTGCAGCACTTGATTCTAACAGTGCATTAAATCAAAAAAATTCACCGTTAAAACAACAGGTAAACGCTCTTAACGGTCAGATTTCTGCAATAGACAAAGAAATCTCTACAACTAACAAAGAAATCACAACTATTGATAACAAAATTGCAAAAGTTAACGTAAATATCCAGACTACTCAAAACGCACTCAACGCACTGGATAACAAAGAAGCAGAAAATACTGTTACTGATGACACTACAGTCGTTATCGACGCTCCGGCAACAGATGATGTAACAAACTCAACAAACAACAACTATGTAATTTCAGAAAACACTCAATCATCAAATCCGTTCCTTGCAATTTCTTATGACAACACTACATACAACAGCATGCTCGATGCATTGAACGCACTTGCTAAAAACAACGAACAAAATATAGAATCCGCAAGAACTCAGGATAACGAAAACAAACAAGAAATCAGACAAATGTTCCAGGAATTAATCGCTTAATAATCAAGCATACAAACATAATAAAAAAACTCCGTTTATTTTTAACGGAGTTTTTTATTGCCGCATTATTGCCATATTATTGCCGCTTTATTTCCATTTTGCTGCGGCTTTATTGTAATTGCAACATTAAAGATTATGCCAATTTGAGTTTGAATGGATTTGCACTTGAGTTTGATGTAGATGTGCTTTGAGCAGCTGCTGTAGTTGTATTTGTTGCTGTTGTATTAGTATTTTGAGTGCTTGTTGCAGCTGTTGTTCTTGTTGAAGAAAACATATCAGCTAAAGGATTTTGATAATATCCGTTAGGAGATGCATCATGTTTAGCTATATAGCTTCCTGTTTCTCTAATCTGTTGTTCAAAAGCTCTTTTCAATTCATCGGGCATTTCTGATGTACCTGAAGAAGAAGAGCTTCCGAGCATATTGCCCAATTGACCAAGGCTGCCAAGAGCCTGATTTCCTGCCTGAAAAATGTTTGCAATACGGTCTGTCTTTTTAGCAGCACCTTTGCCGGCGGATTCTTTGCCTTCTTCAAGCTCTTTCAATACTTCGTCAAGCTGTTTGCTCAACTCGGGAGCCTGTGATTGAATTTGTTCTTTTACTGCTTCATAAGCTTGTTTTTTAGTGCTTAAGTCAGCCTGTGCCTTTTCCAAATCAGCCTTAGCAGTTTGGACTTTTTCATTAGCCTGTTCAAGATTTTGTTTTGCTGTATCCAGTGCTTTCTCTGCAGTGTTAAGAGCATCTTCATCTTGATTCAGTTTAGCTTCTGCCTGATCTTTTTCTGCTTGTGCCTTTTCTTTTTCAGCAGTAGCTTTTTCAAGTTCTGCTTTAGCCAAATCCAATTTAGCCTGTGCTGCTCTTTCTGCTGCCTGAGCGGCTGACAGTGCTGCCTGTGCTGCTGAGAGAGCTGCTGCAGAATACGGAATAGCTGCCTGAGCGGCTGCAACTTGAGCTTCTGCACTTTCTACTGCTGCCTGAGCCGAAGAAAGTGTAGCTTCTGCGCTTTGGACATTGCCTTTAGCCTTTGTTTCTGCTGCTTCTGCTTTTTGCAAAGCAACTTCTTTTTTATTCAAAGTAGCCTGTTGAGTATTTACAGTTTCCTGTTTTTCTACTTTGTCAGCATCTGCTTCCTGTTCATTAACTTGTGCTTCGTTTTGTGCTTCTGTAGTGACAGAAACTTTTCCTTCGTTTGTTACAACACTTTGTTCAGAACTGTCTACAAGTCCTTTTGCGTTCTGTACATTTGAAGCTGAATCAGGAGATGCAACAAGACCGTCTACTGCATCTTTTGCCTGAGATACAACTGTAGCATCTTTGCTGTCCAGGGCATCATTACCGTCTTTAAATTCTTCCGGAGTTTCGCTAACCGAATTGTCAGACGGATTATTTACAGGAGTGTTGCTGTAATTAGTCGGTGTTGTATAATTTCTTTTTGAACCGGAAAATTCAAAACCGTCACCGACATTGCCCCAGTTTCCGCTGCCTTCAAGTTTGATTTCAGGCATTACAGGATAGTCAGGTGCACAGTAAGTATCTTTATAATATTGTTTTAAATCTACTTTTAAATTTTCTGGATTAAATTTCAGACGGCCCATTTTTTACTTACTCTCTTTCTTACTTTTGTTCTCTTATATATATAAAAACCTTGCAGGACAAATAATTGCCATATTTTTATATACTTTTTATATATTGTTTACACAACTTTACAATTGTATAGTTTTGTTACATTATCTCTTTATACTTTTTATATTTAGCAATTTTTAATCTCAATTAGACTTTACATGTGTGTAGGAACGTGTGAGGCAAATTATGAAAGTCAATTTTTCAAATTCTATTACAAATGTAAAAGAACGAATTTCTAGAGGTTTTCAAAATCATATCAAACCAAAATTAAATGACGGTTTAAAATATACAAAAGATTTAAAAGATGATGTTGTAGATTTTGTGAAGAAAAACCCTAAAAAAACAGGCACTATTGCAGCAGCATCATTGCTGGGCATCAGTGCAATTGCACTCGGGGTTAAGGCTGTAAAAGATTTTGTAGAAACAAAAAAACAAAACAAAATCTTAAAACACTGGGTAGCCAATCAGGCCGAATCCATTAATGATTACAGAAAAATGGTAAAAATGAACACCCAGATAATTGGTGCGCAAAATGACGTCATTGATGCAATGAAATCAAAACATACGGAAGCATAAATCCATAACTACCAATAACCTGTAAACCTTTTTAAACCTACAAAAGTCCTTCAAAATTTCTTGCAAAAGATTTGCAATTGAAGGACTTTTTTATATCATAATTTTATACGCAAACATAAAGTGTATTGGATGAGTGTTTTGGATTCGACAAAAATTAACACAACAATTACATTCACCTCGTTTTACATAGCGGGTATTGTTGCATATTTTATGCATATCGTGCCTTTTGTGGGATTTATACTTTTGATTCTGGCCTGTTTTTTGCTTTTCAAAAAACTTGTCAGTGCAAAAGCCGCAATACTATTTTATCTTATGTTTGCGCTTGCGCTTGTAAACTGTACACTGCAGGTAAAAAGCTATGACAGTCTGTCAAAATTTCTCCCGTCAAAGGCAAAAATCACAGGCACGGTCTTGAGTATCCCGACAACAAACAACAACGGAAAAACAAAATTCTACCTGAAAGCCCAGAGCGGAATTTTTGACGGAGAAAAAGCGCAGAATCTTGATGCAAAAACCATTGTCACAATATATGACACGCCGGAAAATATTTCAAAAATCAAAATTGCAGACAAAATAGAGCTGTACGGAAAATTGAGAAATCCAATAAAAGCCTCAAACCCCTCGCAGTTTGACTATGCAAATTATTTGAAGAATCACGGAATATTCTCCACCTACTATGTCAATTCCGGCAGCTGGAAAATTGTTTCTGAGCCGCAGAGTATCGGCGGAAAATTCTTGCAAAAACTAAATGACACAAGGCTAAGGATACTCGAACATCAAAAGAAATACATAAAAAGCCCCAACATAGAGGTTCTTGGCGGAATTGTTTTTGGCGACGATGCAATAAATCCGCCTGTTCACATAAAAAATTCTTTTATAAACTCAGGCCTGCTGCACATACTCGCAGCATCAGGTATGAATGTTTCGATTATTTTCGGCATCTGGTTTTTCATAGCATCGAGGCTGAGGCTTAATTACAGATTTATACTGTTTTCCGGTGCAATTCTTGTTGCTTTTTACACGCTTATGACAGGGATGGGGCCGTCTGTTTTGAGAGCAGCATTGATGATAGAATTTGTACTTTTAGGCAAAATGATTGACCGTGACACAGACAGCATTTCGCTTGTGTTTTTTGTTGCGTTTTTAATGCTTTTATACAACCCTGCAATGATTAATGATGTGGGATTTCAGCTTTCTTTTGTAGTTACATTTGCGCTGATGTATTACTGCCCGCCTGTGCTTGAACCTATCAAAAACAAATTTTTAGAATTCATTGCAGGTGCAGTGCTTATTCCGTTTGTTGCACAGCTTTTTGCCAGCCCTATTCAAATGTTTTATTTCAACACTTATGCCACATACTCTGTTCTGGCAAATTTTGTTATAACACCGTTCGTTATGATAATAAGCTGTCTTGGTTTTGCGGGTTCAATACTGGCGATGCTGCCGTTTGAAGGGTTTGTTGACCTGATATGCAAGAGTTTTTCTTACATACTCAACCCTGTTGTTACCTGTTTGATAAACATATCTCACTATTTTGCAGGGCTGCCTCATTCGCTTTTGACAACATTTCATCCTTCGTATTTGCAGATTGTTTTGTATTATACATTATTGATTCTGTTCGGATTTTTATTAAGACAAAAATTTGCAAACAAAAAACTCTTAACCTCAGTTCTGGTTTTGTTTGTTTTTCTGTGTCTGAGCTTTATCAAAATTCCGTCAAAAGACTGTGAAATCCTTGTCTTTGATGTGGGCAACGCTGACAGCTTTTTAATAAAAACGCCAAAGAACAAGTACATAATCATAGACACGTCCCACGGACTGTACGAAGGGTCAAAAGCAACATTTTCTCAGGCAGATTCTATAATCAACAAATACCTGAAAGACAATGGGATAAAGACCATTGATTTGATGATACTGACACATTTTGACTCTGACCACTCGGGCGGTGCAGTAGATATCATGAAATCCGTCACCGTCAAAAAAGTTGTTCTAAACAAAGACAAAGATGATTCCAAAACAACAAAAGCCATAATGTCTTATCTCAAACAAAACAATATCCAAACCAAAGACGCAGTTAACAAAGACATTTTGTACAAAGAGCAGAATTTCAGCATAACAGCATATACTCCTGACTTTACAAAAGGAAAAAACGACAATGACAATTCCACAATCACACTTTTGTCCTTCAAAGACTTTGATATGCTGTTTATGGGGGATGGCAGTGTCAAAAGTTTTAACAAAATCAAAAAAGACCTGCCGAAAAATGATATAGAAATTCTAAAATCAGGCCACCACGGTGCAAAAAACACTGTCACCTCAAAAATGCTAAAAACAATAAACACGGACGCAGCAATCATCTCCACAGGCCTAAACAACTACGGCCACCCTGCAAGAGAAACTCTCAATGTTCTATACGAAAACAACATAAAAATTTATCGCACTGATGTAAACAATGCGATAAAAATTATTTCTGACGGTCAAAATTACAAAATCTTTAATTTTGACTCCAATAAAAAACGCTTCCGATTAGTCGTTTCTGAGCCTTGCCAGAAGCTGCAAAATTTCGACATACAGCCACACAAGAGTAACCATTAAACCAAAAGCACCGTACCACTCAAAATCCTTTGGCAAAAGATTTTTTTCTGCCTGTTCAATAAAATCAAAGTCAAGAATAAGGCTCAAAGAAGCAACTGCAACAACCAATATGCTGAATACAATCCCCATTTTTGAATATCCGGAAATAAACGGAATGGTAAAATTAAAAAATGAGCCTACCAGATTTATCAAATAAAGTATCATAATGGTAAAAAGCGCAGACATAATTGTTGCTCTAAATTTTGCAGTAGCCCTGATTACACCTGTTCTGTACAAAACAAGCATTACAAAAAACGCAAGAAAAGTTCCTGCCACAGCCTGTACAACAATCCCCGGAAATTTTGCCTCAAACATCAAAGACAAACCGGCGAGCAGTGCGCCCTCTGCAAAAGCATAAACAGGTGCGAGGAATTTTGCGAGTTTGGGGACAAAAGCTGTCACAATACCTGCACCCAAACCGGCAAAAAGAGCTATGCCCATTACCATCATCATTTTGTCAGCATAACCCATCATAGCTTCATAAACTACAGCCAAAGCAGATACAGCTGCTATCAAAAGCATAACAAATGTTTTATTTATTGTTCCTTTTACTGTCATCGGTGCGCCTTCCAGCACCTGTACAGGGCTTTCCATTCTGGAGAGCATCGGATTTGAACTTCTAAACATATATAACCTCCATCCTTTATTTTTAATATATATTTTACTCAAAAAGAAATTTTACTTTTCTTTGAAAAACTTCTTCCATCATATCTTTTTTCTTTTCTGCCATTTTCAAATTTGGCTTAAAGCCTATTGTCTTTATATACAACAGCAATTCCGTATCATTTTGAACTGCCCTTATTCTCAGTATAAGATTTTTGTGCGGTTTGTCCAATCCGTCAGCAAGCCGTAAAATCGAACCAAATTTTTTCACAAGCTCCCTATTTTCTTCAGAAAGCTCTGCATAATACTCATGTTTTTGTTCATCAGGGAAAGACCCTCTGTGATATCTTGCAATATTGGCAACTACAAGAGTTTCTTCTTCATCAAACCCGTCAAGCCCTTGCGAGATTATCATCTTCATCCCGTGTTTGTGATGAGATTTGCTCTCTATTGCATATCCTATATCATGGAGCAGTGCTGCTTTTTTTAAATATTCTCTTTGTCTTAAAGAAAAATTAAAGATACCTGTCTCATTAAACGCATCAAATATCATCAGGGCGTATTTTTGCACTTCTTTTGCGTGGTCATTATCTTTTACATATTCTTCCAGCATTTGTTTTTTATTTTCTGTTTCTGCCAACATTTTAATCCCGTCTTAATTATATTTTAATCGTATTTTAGCAGTTTTTCGATTACATCGAGCAAATAATCCTGATTAAAGTTAGATTTTTGGATAAAAGCGTCAACATCAGGCATATTCTGTGCCATCAGTTCCGTATCATAAGAGGATATTATTATAACAGGAATATCCTTCAATCTCTGATGACTTTTCAATTCTTTTACAAACATTCCGCCGTCCATCTCAGGCATTTCCATATCGGAAAGAATCAAATCAAACTCATCTTTGTACAAAATTTCAAAAGCTTCTCTCGGATTTTTCACCATTTCAAAGCTGTAACCCCAGTGTACAAGGATATTTTTCAACAGTTCTCTGGTTGTAATAGAGTCGTCAACAATAAGAATCTTATATTCTTTGTTAGGTTTGACGGCTGTTTTTTGCGGTTTCTGTCCGAGCAGAGGTTTTTCAACAGGAGTGTAAGTGCTTTTATACAACTCTACAAGATTAAGTATCAAGCAGACATCCCCGTTTGCCAGAGTGGTAATCCCCGAGATATTTTTGAGTTTCATAATAGGGGGTTCCAGTTTCTTTTGCAGAATATTTTGATCCCCCACAATTTTGTCCACAATTATACCCATCAGGCTGTTTTCCACCTCAATAAGTATAACTGTTTCTTTTTCCTGTTCGGGAGATTTTATGCTGCAGGGCAGCTGCATAAGCTCGCACAATCTAAAGAGATTAACGGTTTTTCCGTCAATAATCATGGATTTTGTATCATTTCTTGTATAAATTTCAGTGTCATTAATCCACATTACACTCTTGACAGATGTCATTGGCAATGCAAAATACTGGTCAGAACATTTTACGATAAAGGCCTTTAATGTAGACATAGAAATCGGCAGCTCTATTGTAATTTTTGTTCCCTGATTCGGGATTGAGAACACTTTTACCGTTCCGTTAAGCTGAGAAATCTTTGTCTGTACGATATCCAGCCCTACCCCTCTGCCGGAAATCTCAGTGACTACCTGCTCTGTAGAAAAACCGGGCCAGAATATAATATTCATAATCTGTTCCGCAGACAGATAGTTTGCCTCTTTTGGGGTAATCAGATTTTTTTCTATGGCTCTTTTTACGATTTTTTCTAAATCAATACCCCTGCCGTCATCATGCACCTCGATAACAATTTTGTTTTGCAGGCTTCTTGCAATAAGATAAATCTTTCCTTTAGGCGATTTTCCCGCAGCTATACGTTCCTGAGGAGTTTCGATTCCGTGGTCAATGGAGTTTCTGATTATATGCATCAAAGGAGCTTTGATTTCTTCAATAACCTTTTTGTCCGCACTTGTTTCGCTACCGGATATCAAAAGCTCAATATCCTTGCCCGTATCTTTAGAAATATCTCTTATCATTCTCGGGAACATGTGGAAAATAGTCGCAAGAGGCAATACACGGATGTTTTTAACCATACTTTCCAGCTGCGTAATGATTAAATTCATCTTTGTATCTTCTTCATCCACTGATTTTTGCAGACTGAGAATTTTATTGTTCAATTTTACTATTTTTGCAGAGTTTTCCTGAAAAATAGAATAAATCTGTTTGCTGAACACAGAAAGCGTAGAATAGTCTACTTTATCAGCAGTGTTGAGATATTTTCTGTCATAGTATTTTATAAAACTCTGTGATTTGTGGTTAAAATTTCGCCATTCCGTAAGTTCAGCCAGTATACTCTCCAGCTCGGAAACATTTTTTTTGTGCTTAATTCTTCCTATAATAAGCTCGCCCACCTGATTTACCAGTCTGTCGAGTTTTTTGGAATCAACACGCAATGTCCTGATAGAAGTAGTTTCAAAAGAATTGAAAAAGTCCTGCGCCTTTTTAACCGGCAAAGAAGACTCATCAAGAGTAGTACTCAACGAAGAAAGCGGATTTATTGAAGAGTTCAAATCCAGCATCTGTTTAATAATATCCAGCCTTTGCAAAACAAGAGAAACGTCTTCTTCCTCCTCTTTTGTATCGAGGATGAGTTTTTCTACGGAAGAAAAGCTCTGCTTTAAGATATTTATCACTTCTTTTTCCGGAAGATTATTGCTGTTTTTGACAACATTAAGAATCTCCTCGAGTTTGTGAGAGATATCCGCTACCTCTTTTTTGTTGCTGAGTTCGATAAGAGCATCTATCGCAACATGCAAAGCAGGTATCTGGCTGAGATTGTTCTCCAATTTGTTCAGCCCGTCTTTGATAAAATCGATTTTTTCAATAAAACTGCTGGTTGTAGAATTTTTATTTCCGTTATCATCCGGTGTTTCTAAATTCTGAGCATTTTGCTGCTCGTCACTTTTTAGTTTTTTAGAAAGCTGTCCCTTTAAATCAAACCTTTCTATCTCAAGTTCCTGATAAATTTTATTCAAAAAATTCACGATATTCGTGAGTTTGTCATCCAGCTCTTTGATTTCTTCTTCTGTCATGATATTGGAATTGTGCATGACAAAGCTGATTTTGGCTTCTATATTTTTGATTTCATTTTTTATATCAAAATATCTTGTATCCTCAAATTGTTCGGAAAGCTGCTTTATTATATCTTCAAAAGTTTCTATATAAGAAGAACCCTCCTGACCGGCCATATTTTGCAGCATCAAAGAAGCTTCCGACAAAAGAGCATTGATTGTGACAGCTTTTTTGGCAAAGGCCTTTGTCTTTTTGTTTTCAGCAGAAGAATGAGCAATTTTTTTATTACCGGTCTTTGATTCTTCTGTTTGAGGAGTTTTATCCTCAGGGATTTGAGAAGATTTTAAAAGTTCATCAATGTAGTCTATCTGTTTTTGAATATCATCCGTATAATACTCTTTTTTCAGCTTTACGGATTCTTGTATCAATTCCGAAAGCAAATCCGTAGACCTATACAACGCATCGATAATCTCTCTGTTTATGACAATTTTATTTTCCTTTGCCATCCCGAGTACGTCTTCTGCCTTGTGAGCAAGCCGCTGTATGTTGTTGAACCCTATCATCCTTGCTGCACCTTTTAGCGAGTGTGCATCTCTGAACAAATAAACAAGAAGCTCCTTGTTATTAGGGCTGGTTTCCAGCTGCAGAAGATTATTATTCATTTTTTGAATGATTTCTTCAGTTTCGCTCCTGAATATATTTAAAATTTCTTCAAACTCTTCCGGCAGAAAATCCATTTATTTATACCATGTTAAGTTTTATACGTTTTTTAAATTCTTAATATTTTCAATATTAGAATTAATTGTATCAAGCACCTCAGCAATATCAGTAGAGCTTTCTTTTATGTTTTTGATAACCTCTGTAGAAATTTTTTCTTGATTTTCCGAGTTGAAAGAAACATTTTCAATAAACTTCATCAAACTTGTGAGTGCTTCGTTAAGGACATTAAAGTTTTCTTCAATATTTCCGGCCAGTTTTACACCTGTTTCAATCTCTTTGCTGCCTTCTTCCGTAGCCATAACAGTAGAGTTTGTTGTGTGCTGAATATCATTAATCAACGAAGCAATTTTTGTTGTTGCCTGTTTTGATTCATCGGCCAGTTTTCTGATTTCGCCTGCTACTACAGCAAAACCCTTGCCGTGTTCACCTGCTCTTGCTGCTTCTACAGCTGCATTCAATGCCAGCATGTTTGTTTGTTCCGCAATATCTTCAACAAGCCCGATGATTGAGCCGATTTGCTGGATATATTCACTCAATTCGAGAATCAATTCTGCAATAATCTGAATACGCTGTTTTAGAACAATCATCTTGTCTATATTTGCCTGTACAGGTTTTTGTTCAATATCAGTATTTTTTAAAGATTGAGCAACATTATGCAAAATCTCTTTTGAGCTTTGCTTTAGAGAAAAAGACATTGATTTTATCTTATCAATGTTATTTGCAGTCTGTTTGAATGTGCCGTCGTATTTTACAATTGCATTTTTCTGATTCAAAGCCTGCTCTATTATTTCTGATGCGGAGTCAGAAAATTTTAATTCCTTTTTGTGGATTTCTTTTCTCAATTCTTTCAAAATCCAAATTCTTGTCAAAGTATACTGTACGAGATACAAAACAAACAAAATACCTACACCGGTAAGTACAAGAGGCGACCACTCATTGCTGACAGAAACAAAAATAACAAGAACCAGAAGCAGCACCAAAAACACAGTGTCAAGGGCAAACTTTATATTGGATTTTTTCATATATTTAGATTCTTCGTGGCGGCTCATAATAATTCCTCTTAACTCCCTTGTTATTTTTATTAAAAATGCAATATAATTATTTTATTACAAATTTGTGTTTGAGCCAAGTACTGTACACAGGAAATAGTAGATATAATGGAAATTACAAAACCGCTGTTGACAATCGAAGACCCTGACAATCTTCACCTATGTTTTGTGCTGGATGACAAGACCTACGCCTTTAAAGCAAAAAATGTGCTGGAAGTAACCACACTGCCGCTTATAAACGAGCCTCAAAAACTCCCCGAATATATTGTAGGTATCCTAAATTACAATGATTTGTTTATAAACGTTATTGATATAAGAAAAATATTTGACCTTCCGCAAAAGAACTATGAACTCTCTAACAAAATAATTATACTCAAAGGCGAAGAATCCCTTATTGCCGTAATCACTGATGAAGTAACAGACTTTTTTACGGCACATCCCGCAAAAATACAAAGGGTAATGGGCGAAAGCTTTAACAACATTGTAAAAACCTTCTACAAACTCAATGACGAAGTAATAAACATCATAGATATTCCGAGTCTTGAAGAAACAATTAAAAAAGCTCAGTTTCAAGAAAACACCACAAACTACAAAGACATGTTCCCCCATGACGAAGAATCTATCTGTATTTTACAAAAGAGAAGAAACGACATTGCAAAAATCCCTGCAATGAACCTTGATGCGGATATTTACGGCAAAGACCAGTATATTATCTTCAAACTGGCAGAACATACTTATTGTATCTATTCGCTGTTTGTAAAAGAACTTATTAACCTCAAAAATTTCCCCGTGACAAAAATCCCGTACACTCCGGATTTCATTACAGGAATAATAAACCTGAAAGGGAATTTTTATACAGTCATAGACCTTAAAAAATTTATAAATCTGGAATACGAAACACAAGAACCGTCTCAGGGAAAAGAAGGAAAAATTATCGTTGTAGAATCAACAGAGCTAAAGCTGGCTCTTCTTGTCGACGACATAATAAACATCATAAACATCTCAAAAGAAGATATAGACACCAAAAACGACATGAAACTCGACAACATGTTTATCAAAGCAGAAGCCTATATCAACAACAAGGTTTACAATATCCTTAATATAGACAAACTGATAAATGACAAAAGACTCTACGTGGACGCCTCTTCGTAAAATTTATTTGAACAAAATAAAAAAAACCGTCGGCAATAACCGGCGGCCATAAAGTAAACAGTTTACGAGTGAGAGTGGAATATGCACAGTCTTATAGTATTAAATTTTTAAAATTTCTTGAATTACCCTGTTGTATAAAAATATTTATTATTAGGATATAATTTGTACAGGAATTGTAAGGGAGAGATTTTATGTTATTTTTTATATCCTTTTTCATGGTGCTTTTATCTTCTTATCTTTTTGCAAGCACTGTCTGTGCAAACAATGAAGAAAAAAATCCAAAAGGCCCCTGTACCCCTTTAATCTGGTACATAACAATGTTTGCTCAGGTCGTAGTAAGTTTTGAATTTTTGTCTTTATTCAAAGCAATAAAAGAGCCTAATGTCCTGATAATAAATGTATTGTTTCTTATTGCAGCAATACTTTTCTGGAACAAAAACAAAAGACCTCTGTACATTCCAAAAATAAAAGAAACTCTCCAAAAAATCACAAAAGCCCTGAAAAGGGACAAATTCCTTGCAATCATGGCCGCCGGCTTTGTATTTATGATTGTCTGCACAATACTTTTGAACTTATTTTTGCCGGTAGTAGGCGGAGATGCTCTATCATACCATCTTAACAGAGCCTCTTACTGGCTGCATCAGGGCAGTCTGAATCATTTTACTATCTGTGATGACAGAAACCTTGTTATGCCGATAAATTCAGAAATCTTATATTTGTGGAACCTTTTATTCTTCAAAAACGACTACGGACTGTATTTTGTGGCCTTCAGCGGAATGATTACATCGCTGTTTTGTGTTTACAACATACTTGAGTATTTTAATTTTTCAGAAAGAAGAAAAGTCTGGAGTGTCTTGATACTGTCTGCGTTTGCATCAGTTATGGGACAGGCCACCAGTCTGGAAACAGATGTGTTTATAGGCGGAATAATTTTAGCTTCTATTACTATGTTTTTGTTCTCACTCAAAGAAAAAAACATAGTCTTTCTCTTCTTTTCGTCACTCGCTTATGCTCTTGCAATGGGAACAAAATCTCCGGCAATCATAGCTTTCCCCGGTGTATTTTTGTTAATGACTTACTTTGCATACAGAAAATGTAAAAAAGAGGCATACAAACCGCTGATTACATTCTTAGGATTTTTAGCACTCAACTTTATTATATTTTCTAGCTACAACTACGTGCTTAACTTTATTGATTTTGGCGACCCTCTCGGGTCTGAATCTTCCAAAGCCATACACGGTTTTAGAGGCGGAATAAAAGCATTTGTAGCAAATTACATCAGATATATATTCATGATGTTTGATTTCTCCGGCTTTAGATACAGCGATTATGTAGGAGAACATATCACAAACGCCAGACAGGCAATATTGACCTTCCTTCACATTCCTGCTGATTTGGGTGTGGAAATGGCTGACAACAACGAGGTAAACAACAGACTGCTTAACGTAAAAATGGGTACAGGCCTTTTAGGATTCCTGTTATTTTTACCGTCCGCTGTCACTGCAATAATCCTTGGCATAATCAGAAAAACAAACAAAAAAATCAATGCTCTTTTTGCATTCGGCGCAATGTTTTTTATAAATATTGCATTTTTGTCCTGCACCATAGCATATATGGTATTCAGCGTCAGATTTTTGACATTTCTTGTAGTATTGTCCTCACCTGTTCTGGCTCTGTCATATTTAAAGAAAAACAGCATCATAAAACTTTTAATTTTATTTTTTGCAATGTCATATTTCCTTGTTATGTCAACAAATATGACAGGACGCGGATTTGGCTCCATTGCAAAAGTTATACTTGAAGAAAAAACTCTTAATGATGCAAGAGAACGCATCAGAGATTCAATGTACGTAGGGTTTGAAGGCACAAGACAGTTTGTGTACATCCGTGATTTTATTAAATCCACTCCAAAAGGCACATCTTTTGCAATATTTCCTGCAATAACCGAGATGTATCCGATAGATATACTAAACAGCCACGGCTGGAAAGTAGATACACTGCTGCCTGAAAAAGCGGAACAATATGATTATTCAAAATATGATTATGTTGTGACAATGGACAAAATATTAGTCAGCACAGTGCTTTTGAAAAAGACAAAAGACATGGTTGTGGAATATAAAGTTAACGAAAAAGGTGATGCTTATTACCCGAGCTACAGACCGTTTACCTGTGTATATGAACTGCACGGCAGCGGATTTTATACAAACGGAACAAAAGGAAGAACAATCATGGATTCCAGATGTTTTATAGACATTCCTTTCTTTGAACAAAGAGGATTCCGTGCGGAAAAAGGATTCAACCTTGTGGCTGACAATCCGAGAGATTCTCACTTTATGACAATATATAAAAATATGAAGAAATAAAATTGACACTGATTTTTGTCAACCGTACAATCATGAAAGAAGGAAACGGGGTGAAACTCCCCGGCTGAGCCGCAGCCGTATAGCCGGAATACTTTATAAAATCACCATTGCTTCGGGATTTAGGCATGGGGTCATAAATACGGATTTTAAAATTTCCGTTCCTGTCCTGCAATAGTTCCGGCGCAATAAAAAAGAAGCAAAGGCAAAGCAAAGGAATTAAGCAGGGAAAAAGTTTTTTATGGCCGCTACTGTCACAAGAGGAGCAAATAACAGAATAGGCACCTGTCCTCACGGGCTGCCTATGGGAGCCTGCCCTATATGCAACGGCATGGGCGGCGGCGGTTCTGTAAAAAAAGACAACAAACCAAAAGAAATGTCCTACAACGAGTGCTATGCCGTATGGCAAATGATGAAAGCACAAAAAGCCGCTCATCAACAGACCGTGCAGCTTTTTGCAGCACAGGATCTGGCTGCTCATTTGAACAAAATTCAAGAACAAATAAATGCACTCAAAACCATGGCGTTGAATTCTTCTCTGCCCAAACCGCTTGTAAAAGCAATAGTTGTTTTTGCAGATACTGTTTTGACCCCTGCGGCAAAGGTTGTACAGGCTGTTACAAATACTGTCCAAAATATTGCCAATGCCATAACAAAAACAATAAATGACATAAAACAAAAAATTGTCGACATAGCAGACAAACTCACTGCCATGCTCGGTGAGGCAAAGGCTGCAATACAGAAAAAAATTGATGAAAAGTTCAAAGATATCAAGAAAAAAATCTTCAACCTCTTTGGCATAACAGGCACAGACAACGAAGAAGACGATGAACTAAAAAGAATAGAAGAAGAAAAAAGGCTGTTTGAATTAAATACCGCAAAAGAAGCCTTATTTGAAACTAAGGACACTAAAGACAATATGGGAGCTTTTGAAAATGATGAAAACCCGCAACAGCCACAAATTACCCCTCAAGAAAGTGAAATAAAATGAGTACCATTAATCCGTATCAAGACATAGAAACAAGAAGACAATACAGAAACCACACCTACACACAGCAAAAAAACATTTCTGCACTGAAAGAAGGTGTTGTTGTAAACAATCTGATAAAAGACAAAGACAAATACGATGAATGTCCGTCCATTGAAGATATGTACGACAATCTCGTTATCCCTGACACGACAACAAACCCTGACAGTTTTGAAAGAATTAACATAAATCACGGTTATACAAAAGAAAAAAAACATCAAAAATCCCTGACTCCTCTTCTTGTATCAACAACAGCAGTGTTCGGAATACTGGCAGGGGCAATGGCTATGCTGAGCCGTGCGGCAAAACACAAAACAGTCCTGCCTGAATGGAAAACTCTGCCGGAAATCCCCAAGAACGTAGCAATTAACAATGAGCCTCATTTTGTTACATACTTGATGATTAGGGACCCTAACCTCAGAAACGTCCTCGGTGCGCTGGGAGTTTTTGTACTCAGTGCGGTAGGGCTTGCGGGCAAAAATTTTGTCGACGGGGTAAAAGAAGTCTGGGTAAGAAAAAAACAGGCTGATGTTCAACGTGATTTGCAAGAAAAATTAATTGCTGTCGAAACACAGAGTTTTTCAGGAAAAATGCAAATATTAAGAAACATGCTCTCTGAAAAAGCACGTGAACTTGATTACATCCTGCACAAGGACAATACAAACAACAAAAACACCACATTTAAAAAATTTATTTCCTTTAAAAATTCACAGCAACAAGCCAATAACAAACAAAAGGAAAATTCTTTCGGCTATGCAGCAGTCGCAATCACCAGCGCATTGATAACAGGGCTGGGATTTTTAGCGTTCAAAAATGTACAAAAAACAGCAAAAACTTATGAATCATACGCCATAAAAATGGAAGAAAAAATCAAAGACCTGATTTCCAAAAACGAAAACTGGGATAAAGAATCTCTGCAAAAAGCAAAAAATATCTGCGTTTCTATGAATTTTTCCGCAAAAAAAATAAAGGAAATGTTCAAAAATGCACAAAACCTGCCCAAAAACTTTGTCGAAGACCTGCAAAAAGAAGCAGAAAAAGTTACACAGGAAGGTGCCGAAGCAATCGCCGGAAAACCCGGTACAAAACCATCACTGTATTCTCACACAGATGACGACAGAGCGCATTTGTACAATATGATAGTAAACTGGGAAAACCCGCTTTTAAAAATTCTTTTTGCCGGACTTTCAACAGTTACGGCCGTGGGATATGTCGGAACTGCAACAGTAGAGGGAATTAAAGAAGCTCAGGTGATAAAAGAGAATGCAAAAACAGAACTCGAACTGCAAAAACGACTCGTCAACGTAGAATTGAATAACTTTGAAACAAAAAAACGCAGCGTTATAGAGCCGATGATGAACGAGTTTAGAGTACAGGCAATGAACGGAAAAGACAAAAACGAACTCAAAACCAGGGCAGAAAATATCCTCTATGAAATCAAAAACGGCCCGCCGTTTGTATATTCTTAATTTAAGAGAGTCTTTATATCATGCAAATATCATCTGTTACCTTCAAACAATTTTATACACCCCATCTGCAAAAATCATCGCAAAAAAGCAATGAACAGTGCGAGCTTGTCAAAACTTTCTGCAGCACTTTTGAATTGCCGGATGAAAACTGCAACCACGCAAAATTTGATGAAAATCTTGTTCAAAAAATAGCCTCGTACAAAGAAAAAGCCATCCAACCCGTTACGGATATGCTCGCAAAAACCGACAACGAAAAAGATGCAACAGCAGGACTTTTTTTGTTAAACAGAATCATTGATGCCGGAGCATCAGGTGCGGAAAAAACATATCCGGTAATATCAAAATTTAATTATTCAAAATCCCCGAATATCCAGACAATGCTGGCCGGGATATACAGAAAAACACTTGTGCCTGACGGATTTTGCGCTCTTATGACAATGTATGTCGAAAATCTGCCAAACCACAAAACAAAACCCTTTGACCCAAATGAAGAAATTTGCGGGGCAATGCTGGCTTATCTGAACAATGACAAAAACACCTGCAACAATTTTTTGGAAGGGCTGAAAAACAAAGCTGCTCTGAGCAGTTATTCAAAGTAAATTAATTTTTAAATCACTAGCAAAAAAAATTCTTCACATATTTTAAGTCCAAAAGAGAGGATAAAAAATCATGATTACACCGGTCGGACACAATATATCATTCAAACAAACAATTCTTCACCCCAGCATAATAACACTCAAAGACGAAAACAAAAAAAAGCTGGACACTGCTTTTAAAATTACAAACACAATGTTCCCTCAAAACGATGTAATCTTCGGTGCGGACAGAGAAGGAGAACTAGTCTTTGAAGTAAGAAAAAGCAACCCTATGATACTTCTTCTGGACAAAAAAGTCTGTGAGGCAATGCATATGACCCAGCAGCAGTTTGCTAACCTGATAAATCTAGTGACAAGATACAAAGCAATGTACAATTATATTCACAATATTAAAGAACCGGTGCTAAGACAAAAAACAGAAAACATTGACTCTCTTGATTCCATGGACATTGCCTACAAAGTAAGAGATGCGATTATGGACTTTAATGATTTACATCCGGATGAACTGAATTAAAAAAATAATTAAAATAAAAAAATCTGCCGGCTTTAACTACCGGCAGAATTTTTATTGTCAAAAACAATTACAAGCTTTTGTGTTTTGCAGCAATTTCTGCAGCGAGTGCATCAATTTTTTCAAAATCAGCCTGTCTTGGCTGGCCTTTTACTATAACATAATCCAGTTTTTCAGGTTTAATTATAGTGAACATTTTTTCAATAGTTCCTTCGAGGTTTCCGCCCCAGCCATAAGAGCCGATGATTGAATAATATCTGAACTTTGGTCTTAGTGCATTAACAAGATATGCCGCAGTCACGGCAGCAGGGTGAGGCCCAGCCAGAACCATTGATGCACCCAGAACAACAGTTGCACAATCAACAAGTTCCATTGTCAACTCGCCTTCGTCGCAGTGGATGAGGTCAAAAAGCTTCACCTCAATGCCGGCTTCAGTAAGTTTTTTGTTCAATCTGTCAACGAGCATTGTTGTGCTTTCGTACATAGAAACATAAGGGATAACGACCTTATTTTCTACTCTGTCGGAAGTCCAATCAGCATAAAGGTCAAGAATCCATTCAGGTTTGTCATAAACAGGGCCGTGGCTTGGCAAAATCATATCAATATCCATTGCCTTGACCTTATCAGTATATTTCTTTGCAAAACTTCTAAACGGCATAATAATTTCCGCATAGTATCTTTTTGCAGCTTCAACAAGCTCATTGCTATAATCCGCAAAAAGCTCATGTTTTGTATAATGTGCGCCCAAAAAGTCACATGTAAAGAGCATTTTGTCTTCTTTTAAGTAAGAAAACATTGTATCAGGCCAGTGAACAAACGGTGCAAGAATAAACTGAAAAGTCTTGTCACCCAGAGAAAGCTCATCCCCGTCATTGATTACAATGAATTTGTCCTCATCAACGTGGAGCATATTCATTACATTTTCTTTTACTTTTGCGTTTGTAACAACCTTTGCCTCAGGAAACATTTCCAAAAGCATCGGGATTCCGCCTGAATGATCCTGTTCTGCGTGGTTTGAGATAATATAGTCAACTTTGTCTATATTATTTTCCTGCAGTCTTTTTTTGTATTCTTCGAGTTTTTTTGGATAATCCGTATCAACAATAGCAGTTTTTTCGCTGCCTTTTACAAGATAAGAATTGTATGTAGTTCCCTGAGTAAGAGGAATCAACTGGTCAAAGAGTTTTCTGTTTTCGTCTTTTGACCCTATGAAAAAAATGTTATTTTTTATAGGTCTGATTTTTAAATCCATGGCTAGTTCTCCTTATTTTTGTAAGGGGATTTTACTGCCAAAAATCCTTTGATACATGAGTGACCGGATGTTTATTCTTTTGCAAATTGGTCCTTGCCAACTGCACAAACAGGACAAATCCAGTCAGCAGGCAAATCTTCAAAGGCTACATTATCATGTTCCGCCGGGTCATAAACATAACCGCATACCAAACATACATATTTATCCATTTAATCGCTCCTTTTTAATTTACCTGAGCAGTATAAATAATTATCAAACAAAAATGAATTGCCGTACAGGGTACGTTAAAGTTTGTAAATCATAATATTTGTTATGTAGTTTTTGTTTTTGATGTGGTGATTTTAATACAGATAATTGTTAAAAAAGACTTTTGCAAAGTGAATTACAGAATGTTGCATATACAACTGCAAACGAGGTATTGTCCGAGGCACGGGGAAATTACTTGAACCACAGATAATATTTGTACTTTAGCAATTTTGACGTGCCGAGTTGC
>ERZ1643251.600-NODE-600-length-49385-cov-47.662822_pt1 | contig 49385 bp, 30 predicted proteins | sample MGYA00579261_ERZ1643251 | MGnify/ENA primary metagenome ERZ1643251 (study PRJEB29033, sample SAMEA4952267) | chicken gut metagenome | biome: Broiler Chicken; feature: Gastrointestinal Tract; material: Caecum | place: Ireland | collected 2018 | study: Broiler... | reverse complement strand
GTGCAGATACATGAACGCTGATGCGTAAAATCAGCAGTGACACGCCAGCTCCCCCCATGCCCATTCCTGTATAAGACATGAACTGAGCGTATTAATGCTTCTGCCCTGAGACTGAGCCGGTGAGTGAGGGGCTGAGAAATCCCTCTTGACACAGCTCTAACCAGAAATACTTCCCCGGTTGTTGCGGTGCGTCCTGATCCCCGATAACGGAACACTAAGGCTGTATTGCGGGACACCGGGTACCATCCGCAATACGACACTGAACGTCCCTGGTTTGAACACACTGACGACGGGCTGACAGCGCACGGTCAGCAGTGTCCTTATGTCAGACCGGAACGCAGGGAGGTACGCTTGATTAAGCGTCTGCAGCAATTCGTACCGGATGCCTTACCCGTGGTGCGTAAAGCCAGCTGGCACTGCAGACAATGTCACCACGATTATTATGGGGAGCAGTACTGCACAAACTGCCAGACCGGAGGATTCAGTATTCCCCGGACAACTCAGGAGGAAATATGCGAATTCTGAACTGTTATATGGCGAATGACAGCAAAGGCCATTTTGTTACGGCGAAAGAAGCTGCGAAGCACAACCGACAGGACATTTTGTGCTGTGTGTCCTGTGGATGCCCTTTAACACTTAAGCGGGGCAATCACGGACAACCACCGTGGTTTGAACATGACCAGATGACTGTTGCTGCGAAAATCCTGCTGCGATGCACCTGGCTTGACCCGGCAGAGAAAGAGGCCCGTCGTTTGCATCTGCAGGGTATGACGGTTCCGGATTATACGGTGAAGGTGAGAAAGTGGTTTTGTGTGATGTGTGACGAAGATTATGAAGGAGAAAAGTGCTGCCCGCGTTGTGGTACCGGGGTATACAGCAGGGAGGGGGGGCTGCAGGAAGGCAACTGGAAGGATAGGAACTGAGCGGTTCAGTCGCGGAAATCAGTTGCAGAGCTGTAATGATATCTCCGGGAGTGCTGCGTTGGTAGGGGCATCCCGGGATAGAGAAATTTTAGCACTTTGCCCTGAATGATTGTAGACGTTCCGAGTACTCGTACCGGTCTGAGTTATTACAGTTAGATATTCACTTTTTCTCCCGCATACTTCACATCTGTCAACGACGGATGAAAAGTGGTTCTTCCGCAACCTGGGTGGAAGAAAATGGATGAAACTTTCTGGCGAACAAGGATCTAAGCTGTTTTAAGTTATGGGCAACGCAATGCACTCTCTTAAGACACTTCTACAGTTACCTTGCGGATGGCGATGCAGTCGACAAATTATTAGCTCTGACGGTATAACCCTCCATCTCCACGGAAAACGCAAAACAGCACAATGTCCTGAATGCTTTAAGCGTAGCGACTCTGTTCATAGTTGTCGTCGGCGCCGGATACAGCATCTACCCTGCTCAGGGCAGACGCTATGGCTTGTATTTTCCGTCCGCCACTGGTACTGCCGTAACCCGGCTTGTTCACGTAAAATTTTTGCCGAGTCGCTTGCTCCCTTCGCCGGTTCACACCAGCAGTCTTCACAGGCGTTACAAAATTTACAACGTCAACTGGGATTAATAGCTGGAGGTGAGGCTGGAAAACGGGCTGCAACGGCAGCGGGTCTCCGTTGCAGTGCTGATACTCTTCTTCGCAGGGTTATCAATACCCCGGAGACGAAACAGTCAGGCGCGCCTCATGTCGGTATTGATGAGTGGGCGTGGCATCGGGGCCACTGCTGCGGTATGTTAATAGTCAATCTTGATACTCACCGTCCCCTCGTCCTGCTTCCCGGCCGTGATCAGCGTACGCTGGCGACCTGGTTCAGAAAATATCCGGAAATACAGGTTGTCTCGCGTGATCGCAGTGGAGTCTATGCGACAGCAGCACGTGAAGGTGCACCTCAGGCCAGACAGGTGGCCGATCGATGGCACCTGCTAAAAAATATTGGTGATGAGCCTGAACGAATGATGTACAGACATATGCCTCTGATACGTCTTGTTGTCAGAGAGTTATCACTGAAGAAATCACCTGAGCCAGAAATATCTGTGCCTGTAGCATCGCTCCGTCGTCTGGAACGCCTTAAACAGCACATCCGCAAAAAACGGCATCAGCGTTGGACAGAGGTTATGGCCCTGCATAACAAGGGATGTAGTTTCAGGGAAATATCCCGTATTACAGGCCTGTCGCGAGTGACAGTCAGTCGCTGGGTGGGTTCAGGAACATTCCCTGAAATGTCAACTAGGCCTCCAAAGCGAGGGCTTCTGGACCCATGGAGGGAGTGGTTAAAAGAGCAACGAGAATGTGGTAATTATAACTCCGGCCGGATATGGCGGGAAATGGTGGCCAGGGGGGTTACAGGCAGTGAAACCATCGTCAGGGATGCTGTTGCCAAATGGCGTAAAGGCTGGAACCCACCAGTTACTACTGCCGCCAGACTTCCTTCAGTGTCCCGGGTAAGCCGCTGGTTGATGCCCTGGATAATAATCAGGGGTGAAGAAAATTATGCTTCCCGATTTATTAGTCTGATGTGTGAAAAAGAACCGGAGTTGAAAATAGCGCAGCAACTGGTACTCGAGTTCTACCGTATTCTGAAAACCTAAAATAAATCACAGCTAAGCAGCTGGTTCACTCGGGTCCACGAAAGCGGCTCAGCAGAACTTCGGTGCGTAGCTGCGGGGATGGAAGCTGATGCTGCGGCTATATGTGAGGCAATCAGCAGTCGCTGGAGTACTGGTGTTGTCGAAGGTCATGTAAATCGCCTGAAGGTGCTGATACGCCAGATGTATGGTCGAGCCGGACTTGAACTACTTAGGCGGAGGGTAATGAGTCCACTGGCATGAAAATCTTCACCCAGGTTGCGGAAGAGCCACTTTTGCACTGTTCGTGACAGTATGGCCTTTATGTACTCACTTTGTTACCGGTAGCTGGATCATCACTACCGTGCTGCAAATGGTGGTGAACAGCATCAATTGTGGAATGAATGTTGCCGAAGCGACCAATGCGCCTCGTTTCCACTATCAGTGGTTGCCGGACGAGCTGCGTGTTGAAAAGGGTTTAGTCCGGATACGCTCAAGCTGCTGGATGCAAAAGGTCAGAAAGTGGCGCTGAATGAGGCGATGGGCAGCACGCAAAGCATTATGGTTGGGTCGGATGGTGAGTTGTACGGCGCATCCGACTCGCGCTTGGTGGATGATTTAACGGCGGGGTATTAATTGACATCCCCCGGCGCAATGTGCCGGGGGATAATGGTTTTATGCGGTCAATAATCGTCCGGGATTATCGATACAGAGTTTTTTGAGGATCGTTTTATCGACGCCGCGCTCCGCCAGATAGGCCAGAAAAACATCTGGAACAAATCCCCAGCCATTACCGCCATTTTTAGCCCACATTTGTTTAAGGAAGACATCGTGGCTGAGAACAAGCTGATCGGCGTATCCCAACTCAATGAGATGAGCGACGGCATCGGCAGTCTCCTGCACCCCTGGCGCTATTCCCTCTTTCGGGAAGGTAATGTCTAGGCCAATCATGTCGAATTCCAGCCAGACACCTTTATCAAGCATTTTCCGCTGATACGCCACGTCTTTTCCTGACGGATCCGAGTGTGCGAGAGAGACTTTATTTGGCGAGACGCCCATTTCACCTAACACAATGTCGAGTACTTCATCACCGCGACGAAGCCAGCCCGGCATGTGAATATTCATCGCCACATGAGGATTGTTAATCTGTGCCAGCGAGGCAGCCCGCAAGCTGTTATGCTCGGCTTCGGTAAATGTCGGTGAAACACCTATTTCACCGATCATTCCGGCACGAATATCCGTATCGCCAATCCCTTGATTCAATTCTTTATCGATCGTTGTCGCCAGTTCATCAACCGTTTTATGAATTCTCTGGCTTTCAAATTTTTCCAGGTAGGGACCGGAGGAAGCAACAATATTCAGACCTGTTTTTAATGCGACTTCTCGTAATGCCTGCGCATCTCGTCCGATAGACTCAGACCCTGTGGCATCAATAATGGTGCGACCACCGAGCGAGATAAAGTTATTAATTTCGAAGATCACATCTTCAATAGGTTTGCGGTCCATATTATCAGCGCAGCAATAAGGATCGTGTTTTAATGCCCACTGGATTTCTGCCGTGACTTTTTTATCAACAAGCCGTTGTGAAAAAGGATAGCAAGGAGCATCCACAACAGAGGAAAGATCGTTGAACAGATGTTCATGAGGAAGTGTTAGCCCCATATCTTCACGGGCGACGGGGCCCGTCACAGTTTGTAGATAATCTTTCATGATTATACCTCCATTTTTTTCATTGTTTTCGAGGTTCTGTATTCCGGAATAGTGGTAACAATTGCACCGACCAGTGCAAACAGTGTTCCGATGATCGTGACCAGATAAACGCTATTGCCCAGCGATGGAATTAATACGTCAATCAATACTGATCCCAGTAACTGGCCCGCCGTTGAAGCAACCCCCAGCATCAGTAACCCCAGACCTCTGACCAAAATGGCCATTAAACCGATAGACATTAGTCCAAGCGGGCCGCCAAGATACATCCACCAGACATCTGGTAATTGAACAGTGACGTGCCCTAATGCGACACGAATAGCTAGCGCTGTGCCTAAAACACAAAATCCAACGATGAAATTCTAGGTGATTGAAACCAGCATGGATCCCGTAGCTTCAGCTACTTTTGCATTTCCAGCGGGCTGCCATCCTGCAAGCAAACCAGCTAAGAACGGAAGAATGGCAAGTAAGATGAAAGAGGTAGAATGCCACTGAGGTGACACAACAAAAATCGTAGCAATAACCGCAAATAATGCACCGATGATGCGATAAGGGGTAAAGTATTTTTTCTCGTCGACACCGATACCAAAGCGATCGCAAAGTAAACCAGACAGCAATAGCGCGGAGATCAGTGCGGTTTGAAACGTTGCGACCCCGAGTGCGCTGGCTGATGCGCCTTCAGAAAATACCACCATCGCTCCACAGAGACCGGCAAATCAGTTCCAGAGAGGAACTTTTCGGTTTTTAATCAGAGAAGGAATTGCCGCAAATTGTTGCCGGGTTTCTTTTCGCGCCATAATAATAAAAAACATCACGACTAAACCACTGGCAAAGGAGATAACTGCGCATGCATTACCATCCTGTAACCAGTGACCTAATTGACCATTCACCGCTGATTGCATAGGGGAGAGCATACCCGCAAGAATCGTGGCAAGCATCCATAAGGGAGTTGAGTACTTATTCTTTTTCATACATCAATCCTTCTATTATAGTAAATGGAGTAACTGGAGTTACCCCATTATTATTATTATCTTGCAATATGAGTCAGTATATTTACCCACAACGCGGTATAGAACGGCCAGGACATAAACTGCTGTGTACCCCAGTGCGGTGAACAGTCACTCATAAAGCAGGCTATTTTCCCGTTGTGATAGTTACCAAAGACCAGTAATGGAGCGTTGTTTATTGTTAATACCACCTCAGCATTTTCTTTAGCGATCGCCCGGTTATAACCTAGGAAAAAAGGATATTCAGAGAACCCTTTAATAACTGGATGTTCAGGTTGTGATGGCTGTGCAATAACACCCTCTGGTTTTTCGACACGATCGTCACCATCTAACATCGTAACCGGGAGCACATCAGCCAGAACTGTATTTTTATAATTGGCTTTTGCTTCAATTCCCATGAATGAGAGATAGCCGACAATCATCAATAACCCACCACCGTTATTCACATATTCTTTAATCAGTTCGAGAGCGTTTGGTTTTATGCGAAGCTGATAAAAAGTATCATTTTGTAGCAGGAAAGTATTACTACCAATATCACTAATAACGATGGCATCATATTGTTCTAACTGTGCCACATCTTCAGGGAAGGCAATTTGTACCGTATGTGCTGGCATATAGGTGACATCTACCTGACTATTTTTCAGACACTGGAGTAACCAGGTCGCACCTTCTTCATATTTACTTGAGGTAAAACTGTCATATCCTTTTGAATGAATCATATGAATATGCCAGGATTCCCCAATAAAGAGCACTTTTAGTGATTTTTTGGTGTTATTCATTCTCTGTCCCTTCTTAATGCGTAAAAATAGTTTGCTGATAATGTATACTCTGAATTCGATGTATCACAGATTCATGTTCAGGCATGTCGGAAGCATTGCTTGTCTCCACCGCTAGGGATGCAAAGGCGCTGGCATAACACAGTGCTGATTCCAGTGATTTTCCTTTCGCAAGTCCTGATGCCAGAGAGCCGTTAAACGCATCCCCGGATCCTGCCGTATTTTTAACGACCGCTGGAAACGCTGGCGAATGAATGAATTTTTTGCCATCAAATGCGAGCGAGCCCTTGCTACCGAGCGTGATAACCGTGTTTTTTACCCCTTTATTGTGGATAGCTTCTGCAGCTCGTTTAGCTGATTCAAGATCGTGTACGTCTATGCCGGACAGTAAACCAGCTTCTGTTTCATTGGGGGTGATATAATCAACATCCTGAATAAGTTCGTTGACGATATCATTATAGGGTGCCGGGTTAATAATGACCGGGATACTGTTTTTTTGCGCCAATGTGATCGCTTGTTGCAGAGCGGTATAATTTGTTTCGAGCTGCAGAAGTATGACATCAGAATTAATAATCGCTTCTTTCTGAATAGTTATTTCATCGGACGACATTGTCATGTTGGCACCGGGATAGATCGCAATAACATTATCGCCAGTACCTTCATTAACAAGGATCGTGGCAGTTCCGGTTTGCGTTTCTTTCGTTTGATAAATTATATTTTTATAAATCTTAGACGAATTCATAAAGTTGATCGCATAATCACTAAAGTGATCTGTACCTACTTTTGTTATGAAATAAACATCAGTATCGGCAAAGCTTGCTGCCAGCGCCTGGTTACAGCCTTTTCCCCCCGGTGAAAATATAAAATTACTTGCCAGAAGCGATTCTCCGATAGTGGGAAGCCTCGGCAAATAACTGATGATATCAACATTAAACGAACCAATAACGCATACTTGACTTTTCATAGTTGAGTGGCCTTTTTTTATTCCCTGGGCTGTATCATAATTTTCAAGCGCATAAGCGATTTCATTTTTCGCAATAGTATCAAGCGAGTCTAGGACGATAAAAGCACCGCCATGACATCGAGTCAGATAGCCAAGCCTGGCAAGTTCATTAAGATCTGAACGAATAGTTTCTTTCGTTACATTGAGGCTATTGGACAGATCGGATACTTTTACAGAACCGAATTTACTGAGTCGTTTCAATATTTCATGATGGCGTTCAAATTTCATGCTTCACCTCACTTCAGTTACGTTAATATCTATCGATGTATATTGATGTGATAATCACCATAAAGTGGCGGGGAAAAGCAAAAAAAAGCAAAAATAGCCTGAGAAAAGGTAAGCGTTAATGGAGAATCATATTGATGCTTATTTATTGGTGAGAACTACGTTCCATGGCAGGAGTTCATCAATACGGTTGGAAGGTTATTCCGGCAGTACGCTCAGGATATGGCGCAGATACGCTTCCGGATCAATGTCGTTCAGAAGGCAAGTGCCGATAAGCCCATACAACAGTGCACTGCGCTCGCCGCCGAAGAACATAAAGTTTTTATTTCCGAGACAGATGGCACAAAGGGCTTTTTCCGCGGCATTATGTCTGCCTCCGCCTGACCGTCAACACTGTAATAACAGAGTGCGCCCCACTGATTCAGTACACAGCTGAACCATTCTCCCAGTCTGGATTTTTGGATAGCGTGGCATTTTTCTCCACCATGCATGCAGTGAGTCCAGTAACAGTTTGCTCTTCTTCTGCCTGACCACAAGATGTGCTGGACTGGTAAACGATGGGGATACCTGCTTACGCGAGAGCAATAAGTGGCTGGCCACAATTCTCGGTACAAAACTCTGCTGAATAGCAGCGATTTTCCCAGCGTGGTGCGTCGTTTGCATTTTACTGGTTCTAAGTTAACAATTATCTGTTCACTAATGACTACTCTAAAAACTTGTATCAGGACTATCACTTATTTAAGTGATATTGGTTGTCTGGAGATTCAGGGGGCCAGTCTATAAACTTTTTACAAAAGGATGAATGCAGAAGGTTACTCTAATGGCCAGAGTGATGACAATGATGGTCAGACGTTGACCTGCAGAAACTGCATTTTAATTGGTCTATAAAGTCTGCAAGAGGAATCAGGGTCAGATCAGTGAGTCTTATCGCGGCCCGAAGCTATGACTGAAAGAAGGCTGGATACAGAATTGCAACAATTTGGCAATGTCAGAACACAGAAGCTTTGCAAGCAGGTGAAAGGTTATGTCTAGCAAAAGGAGTATATCAGAATACATCTACTGATGTACAAAACACAACAATAGCTTCATGATATATAAATACGTGATGACGAGTGGTACTCCGCATGGTTATTTAACTTCTCAGCACCACTAATGATCCTGAGCAACTTCGTATTTGGGCCATTGCCATGGAGTAGAAAGCTGTGTCTGAGAATGCAGAATTTGAGAAAAGAATTCGCTTTCTTGGAGAGCTTCTGAAAATGGCACGCTAACAACGTTTTGTTAAAAAATGTGAATCACTTGCCGGGGCTGCATTTTCTATTCGAGGAGAATGTTGACGTAGATATTACAGAAATCTCAGCGCATCAGGATAAACTGCTACCTTAGGTCAACCACCAAAAGAAAATACAATACGTCCAGTTTGTATGCCTTTAATAACACATCTTTTAAATGTTGAAGAATTATCCCGCCTGCTGAAGAACGTTGCTCTGAGTGTGATAAACCTTTTTATTCTTGATGATGTCAGCGAGAAGATGGAATATATCCCCGACTGGGTCGTGGTTACCCGGTTAAACATCTGGTGGCGCTAATAAATCTGGCAAGTCACATTCTGTTGAATGCTGTGACAGTGCCTTACCGAGAGAGCGAAATTGTGGTGTTCTAGTGCATAGTCGCCACCATTCCGGATAATTCTATTGCGTTGTTTTACAAGTTCTTTTACAGCGCAGATCTGTCGCTGACGTTGAATCAATAGCCTAGATTTCTGAACACAATGCCCGTTTGCTGGTTGGTCCGGCAGTAGCATTAATTCATTATCTGAATGAAATGTGTCAATCCACAGAAACCGCTGTCAATGACACATTTTGTCGGACGTTAACACGAGAAAGTCTGGCTATTCCGTAATGCCATCTTATTTCGTAATGGATTGAGAATGCTGGATTTTTAATTATATTACGCGCAGTATTAATCGCGTAAATGTTTTGCGGTCAGCAACGGTGGGGGATCCATTGTTCTGTTCAATGAATACCATCATACATTTGAATCAGGAGTCGGTATGATGATTTTGGTGACGGGGGGCGCACGGAGCGGGAAGAGTCGCCACGCAGAGGCGCTTATTGGGGACTCTTCACAGGTTCTGTATATCGCTACCTCGCAAATCCTTGATGATGAGATGGCTGCACGGATAGAACATCATCGGCAAGGCCGCCCGGAGCACTGGCGCACAGTGGAGCGCTGGCAACATCTTGATGAATTAATTCATGCAGACATTAACCCGAATGAGGTTGTGTTGCTGGAATGCGTTACCACAATGGTGACTAATCTGTTGTTTGATTATGGCGGCGATAAAGACCCTGATGAATGGGATTATCAGGCGATGGAACAGGCGATTAATGCTGAGATTCAGTCGTTGATTGCTGCCTGCCAACGTTGCCCCGCAAAGGTTGTATTAGTGACTAACGAAGTGGGAATGGGGATTGTGCCGGAGAGTCGTCTGGCACGACATTTTCGTGATATTGCCGGGCGGGTAAATCAGCAGTTGGCCGCTGCGGCAAATGAAGTATGGCTGGTGGTTTCGGGTATTGGAGTAAAAATCAAATGAGTAAATTATTTTGGGCGATGCTCTCATTTATTACGCGTCTGCCTGTACCGCGTCGCTGGTCCCAGGGACTGGATTTCGAGCATTATTCTCGCGGTATTATTACTTTTCCTTTAATTGGATTATTGCTTGGCGCGATTAGCGGGCTGGTCTTCATGGTGCTGCAGGCATGGTGTGGCGTACCACTGGCGGCACTGTTTAGCGTACTTGTGCTGGCGCTGATGACCGGGGGATTCCACCTGGACGGCCTCGCCGATACCTGTGATGGCGTATTTTCTGCACGTAGCCGCGATCGCATGTTGGAAATCATGCGTGATAGCCGTTTAGGCACCCATGGCGGTCTGGCATTGATTTTTGTTGTACTGGCAAAGATTCTGGTATTAAGCGAGTTGGCTCTGCGTGGCGAACCGATCCTTGCATCGCTGGCGGCAGCATGTGCGGTCAGCCGCGGGACTGCCGCATTATTGATGTATCGTCATCGTTATGCGCGGGAAGAAGGGCTTGGCAATGTGTTCATTGGCAAAATTGATGGGCGACAAACCTGCGTCACACTCGGCTTAGCCGCTATTTTTGCTGCCGTATTATTGCCGGGTATGCATGGTGTGGCTGCTATGGTGGTGACGATGGTGGCGATTTTCATCCTCGGTCAGCTTCTCAAACGTACGCTGGGCGGGCAAACCGGCGATACGCTGGGAGCTGCTATAGAGCTTGGTGAACTGGTCTTCCTGCTGGCACTGCTATAAAGAGACGTGACATGCAAACACTTGCCGATTTACTGAATACGATCCCTGCTATCGATCCTGCCGCTATGTCGCGTGCACAACGGCATATTGACGGGTTACTCAAACCTGTTGGTAGCCTGGGAAGGCTGGAGGCGCTTGCCATACAACTGGCGGGAATGCCGGGGTTGAATGGCATACCGCATGTGGGCAAAAAAGCGGTACTGGTTATGTGTGCCGATCACGGCGTCTGGGAGGAAGGGGTCGCTATTTCCCCAAAAGAAGTGACAGCCATTCAGGCTGAAAATATGACCCGCGGAACAACCGGCGTGTGTGTGCTGGCAGCACAAGCGGGCGCTAACGTCCACGTAGTTGATGTTGGTATTGATAGTGCTGAGCCTATCCCCGGGCTTATCAACATGCGTGTCGCACGAGGTAGCGGCAATATTGCTTCAGCTCCGGCAATGAGTCGCCGTCAGGCTGAAAAGTTGCTTTTGGACGTCATATGTTATACGCGGGAGCTGGCAAAAAATGGTGTCACGCTGTTTGGTGTAGGTGAACTGGGGATGGCAAACACGACACCGGCAGCAGCAATAGTCAGCACAATCACTGGCCGGGATCCTGAAGAAGTGGTTGGGATTGGCGCAAACCTGCCGACAGATAAACTGGCTAATAAAATTGATGTTGTGCGCCGGGCGATTACGTTGAATCAACCAAATCCGCAGGATGGCGTTGATGTTCTGGCAAAAGTGGGTGGATTTGATTTGGTCGGAATGGCTGGCGTGATGTTAGGCGCTGCTTCCTGCGGTTTACCCGTGTTGCTGGATGGATTTCTTTCTTATGCTGCTGCGCTCGCATCCTGCCAGATGTCTCCTGCAATCAAACCGTATCTCATTCCTTCTCACCTGTCGGCAGAAAAAGGGGCGCGTATAGCGCTGTCGCATTTGGGGCTGGAGCCTTATCTCAATATGGAGATGCGTTTAGGTGAGGGGACTGGCGCAGCTCTGGCGATGCCCATCATCGAAGCTGCCTGTGCGATATATAACAACATGGGCGAACTTGCTGCCAGTAATATTGTTCTACCGGGGAATACGACTTCTGATTTGAACAGTTAAAAACGAAAAGTCTGATAAAAGCTATACTTAACGGATAGCTTTCGCGACTTAGGAAAGGGACATGATGCGTCGTGTAAATATTCTTTGCTCATTTGCTCTGCTTTTTGCCAGCCATACTAGCCTGGCGGTAACTTATCCATTACCTCCAGAGGGTAGCCGTTTAGTGGGGCAGTCGTTTACTGTAACTGTTCCTGATCACAATACCCAGCCGCTGGAGACTTTTGCCGCACAATACGGGCAAGGGTTAAGTAACATGCTTGAAGCGAACCCGGGCGCTGATGTTTTTTTGCCGAAGTCTGGCTCGCAACTCACCATTCCGCAGCAACTGATTTTGCCCGCCACTGTTCGTAAAGGGATTGTGGTTAACGTCGCTGAGATGCGTCTTTATTACTACCCACCAGACAGTAATACTGTAGAAGTCTTTCCTATTGGAATCGGTCAGGCCGGGCGAGAAACCCCGCGTAACTGGGTGACTACCGTTGAACGTAAACAAGAAGCTCCAACCTGGACGCCAACGCCGAACACTCGGCGCGAATATGCGAAACGAGGGGAGAGTTTGCCCGCATTTGTTCCTGCGGGTCCCGATAATCCCATGGGGCTGTACGCGATTTATATTGGCAGGTTGTATGCCATCCACGGTACCAATGCCAATTTTGGTATTGGACTTCGGGTAAGTCAGGGCTGTATTCGTCTGCGCAATGACGATATCAAATATCTGTTTGATAATGTTCCTGTTGGGACGCGTGTGCAAATTATCGACCAGCCAGTAAAATACACCACTGAACCAGATGGCTCGAACTGGCTGGAAGTTCATGAGCCGTTGTCGCGCAATCGTGCAGAATATGAGTCTGACCGAAAAGTGCCATTGCCTGTAACCCCATCTTTGCGGGCGTTTATCAACGGGCAAGAAGTTGATGTGAATCGCGCAAATGCTGCGTTGCAACGTCGATCGGGAATGCCTGTGCAAATTAGTTCTGGTTCAAGACAGATGTTTTAAGAGCGTTGGTAATTAGAAAGCAAAAAGCCTGCTAGAAAGCAGGCTTTTTTGAATTTGGCTCCTCTGACTGGACTCGAACCAGTGACATACGGATTAACAGTCCGCCGTTCTACCGACTGAACTACAGAGGAATCGTGTGAACGGGGCGCATATTAATGGCAGTGCATGGTGATGTCAAAGGGTGAAATGCATTTTTTTGTTTGTTTGCTGTCAATTTCAACAAAGTGATGAGATTTCAATCTTATTGGTAATGAACCATCGTGGTGCATACCCTCCTTTTATAGGGCAGGGGAACGCGACTGCTGGTGAAAAGAGCCAATGACGAATCTATCATAATCTCTTATTTGACAGTTGGTTAGCTTGTACATCAACGCCAAAATAAAACTGGCAAGCATCTTGCAGTCTGGTTGTAAGTAATGGCGGCACTTGGGCCGATTCTCAAAAACCGGAGGCAACATGAACTTCAGACGCCTGAAATACTTCGTAAAAATTGTAGATATTGGTAGCCTGACTCAGGCTGCTGAAGTATTGCATATCGCACAACCAGCGCTCAGCCAGCAGGTTGCCACACTGGAAGGTGAGTTAAATCAACAACTTTTGATTCGCACAAAACGGGGCGTTACGCCAACAGACGCCGGAAAAATTCTCTATACCCATGCGCGGGCCATTTTACGTCAGTGTGAGCAGGCCCAACTGGCGGTGCATAACGTTGGTCAGGCATTATCGGGGCAAGTCTCGATTGGCTTTGCGCCAGGAACCGCTGCGTCATCTATCACCATGCCCTTATTACAGGCGGTTCGCGCTGAATTCCCGGAGATCGTTATCTATCTTCATGAAAATAGCGGTGCAGTGCTTAACGAAAAACTGATAAATCACCAACTCGATATGGCGGTGATTTATGAGCATTCCCCTGTGGCTGGGGTATCCAGTCAGGCTTTGCTGAAAGAAGATCTTTTCCTGGTAGGAACTCAAGATTGCCCGGGGCAAAGCGTTGATGTTAATGCTATTGCACAAATGAACCTCTTTCTCCCCAGTGATTACAGCGCTGTTAGACTTCGTGTTGATGAGGCGTTTTCCCTACGGCGACTCACGGCAAAAGTCATTGGTGAAATTGAGTCTATTGCCACGCTTACCGCAGCGATTGCCAGCGGCATGGGCGTTGCAGTATTACCCGAATCGGCCGCGCGTTCGTTATGTGGCGCAGTAAATGGGTGGATGTCACGCATTACCACGCCTTCCATGAGTCTCTCTTTGTCATTAAATTTACCCGCCAGAGCGAACTTATCGCCACAGGCACAGGCAGTGAAAGAGTTGTTAATGTCAGTGATTAGTTCTCCAGTGATGGAAAAAAGGCAGTGGCAATTGGTGAGCTAAGCGTTATATCGGGATGGAATAAGATGCGGGTTTTTATTATTTGTTATGCCGGGCGTTAGACTTTAACAATAACGGGATATCTGAACTGCCCGGAGTTTACCGTGAATTTCCAACAACTAAAGATAATCCGCGAAGCTGCACGTCAGGATTACAACCTGACAGAGGTTGCGAATATGCTTTTTACCTCACAGTCAGGCGTCAGCCGTCATATTCGGGAACTGGAGGATGAACTTGGCATCGAAATATTTGTTCGACGAGGTAAGCGACTGCTGGGCATGACTGAACCGGGCAAAGCATTACTGGTCATTGCAGAACGTATTCTCAATGAAGCCAGTAATGTTCGTCGGCTTGCAGACCTGTTTACCAACGATACGTCTGGCGTTCTCACTATTGCAACGACGCATACTCAGGCACGTTATAGCTTGCCAGAGGTCATTAAAGCTTTTCGCGAACTTTTCCCGGAGGTTCGGCTCGAGCTAATCCAGGGGACGCCACAGGAAATTGCGACGTTGTTGCATAATGGTGAAGCTGATATTGGTATCGCCAGCGAGCGTTTGAGTAATGACCCGCAGCTCGTCGCCTTCCCGTGGTTTCGTTGGCACCATAGTTTGCTTGTTCCACTCGATCATCCCTTGACGCAAATTACACCATTGACGCTGGAATCAATAGCGAAGTGGCCGTTAATCACTTACCGACAGGGGATTACGGGGCGCTCACGTATTGATGACGCATTTGCCCGCAAAGGTTTGCTGGCAGATATTGTATTAAGTGCGCAGGATTCTGATGTCATTAAAACCTATGTTGCTCTTGGGCTTGGGATCGGAATAGTTGCCGAACAATCCAGCGGTGAACAAGAGGAAAAGAATTTAATCCGCCTGGATACGCGGCATCTTTTTGATGCTAATACTGTCTGGTTGGGACTGAAGCGAGGACAACTTCAGCGTAACTATGTCTGGCGCTTTCTGGAACTTTGTAATGCAGGACTTTCAGTTGAGGATATCAAGCGGCAGGTGATGGAAAACAGTGAAGAGGAAATTGATTATCAGATATAGCAAAAAGCCCGCTATAAAAGCGGGCTTTTCAGAAATTTGGCTCCTCTGACTGGACTCGAACCAGTGACATACGGATTAACAGTCCGCCGTTCTACCGACTGAACTACAGAGGAATCGCTGTTGAGGCACATCTTAACGGCGAAAAATCTTTTGTCAAACCCGATTTTTAATTTTCCCAACTGTTTGCCGTTTCTATCAACAGTTTGTTGCATTTGCAGACAATTTGTTGGCGAAAATCTTTGCAGCTTTGCTGATTCTCCCTCATTATTTGAAATGTGGTTTCACTTTCTGCAATTAAGGTCGGCTTTGAATATCTCCTCTGCTTTACGCCAGGTTGTTCACGGCACTCTCTGGCACGCTAAACGCAAGAGCTACAAAGTGTTGTTCTGGCGCGAGATAACCCCGCTTGCTGTTCCTATCTTCATGGAGAATGCCTGTGTCCTGTTGATGGGGGTTCTGAGCACTTTTCTGGTCAGCTGGCTGGGAAAAGATGCGATGGCCGGCGTGGGATTGGCGGACAGCTTCAATATGGTCATTATGGCTTTTTTTGCTGCTATCGATCTTGGTACTACTGTCGTTGTGGCATTTAGTCTCGGTAAGCGGGATCGACGACGAGCGAGGGTGGCGACGCGGCAGTCATTGGTGATCATGACGTTGTTTGCCGTACTGTTGGCAACGCTTATTCATCATTTTGGCGAACAAATTATTGATTTCGTCGCGGGTGATGCCACGACAGAAGTTAAAGCACTGGCGTTGACTTATCTGGAGCTGACGGTACTCAGTTATCCAGCAGCTGCCATCACTTTGATTGGTAGCGGGGCACTTCGTGGTGCAGGAAATACGAAAATACCGCTACTGATTAACGGTAGCCTGAATATTCTTAATATTATTATTAGCGGCATATTGATTTACGGCCTTTTCTCCTGGCCGGGACTGGGATTTGTCGGGGCTGGGTTGGGTTTAACCATTTCTCGTTATATTGGCGCAGTTGCAATTTTGTGGGTGCTGGCGATTGGTTTTAATCCTGCGCTAAGGATTTCGTTAAAGAGCTATTTTAAACCGCTGAATTTTAGCATTATCTGGGAAGTCATGGGGATTGGTATTCCCGCGAGTGTCGAATCAGTGTTATTTACCAGTGGTCGGTTATTAACCCAAATGTTCGTTGCCGGGATGGGGACCAGTGTTATTGCCGGAAATTTTATCGCGTTTTCAATTGCGGCTCTTATCAACTTACCCGGAAGTGCGCTCGGCTCTGCTTCTACGATCATTACAGGCCGAAGGTTGGGGGTAGGGCAGATAGCGCAAGCAGAGATTCAGTTGCGGCATGTGTTCTGGCTTTCCACTCTTGGATTAACGGCCATCGCCTGGCTAACGGCTCCCTTTGCCGGGGTTATGGCATCGTTTTACACCCAGGATCCACAGGTTAAACATGTCGTTGTGATTCTGATTTGGCTAAATGCTTTATTTATGCCTATTTGGTCCGCTTCATGGGTGCTACCCGCTGGATTTAAGGGGGCTCGTGACGCCCGTTACGCTATGTGGGTTTCTATGTTGAGCATGTGGGGTTGCCGGGTTGTCGTCGGTTATGTGCTGGGCATCATGCTTGGCTGGGGTGTGGTTGGTGTCTGGATGGGAATGTTTGCCGACTGGGCTGTGCGGGCCGTGCTGTTTTACTGGCGAATGGTTACTGGACGTTGGCTGTGGAAATACCCTCGACCCGAACCGCAAAAGTGTGAAAAAAAGCCAGCTGTGTCGGAATAAACGACAAAATGCAGATTATTTCAGCAAACGATTTAAAATTTAAAAAACAGGCTTTGACATTGTGGTTGGGCATCGCTAATATTCGCCTCGTTCTCACGATTCCTCTGTAGTTCAGTCGGTAGAACGGCGGACTGTTAATCCGTATGTCACTGGTTCGAGTCCAGTCAGAGGAGCCAAATTTTAGTTTTGAGACATCTCTATGAGTCTCAAAGCAGTTAAAAAATAAAAATTATTTTTACCCGGTCACTTTGTAAAAAAGTGACCGGGTTTTTTGATTTCTGTGTTTCGTGCGCTTAATCGAGTCTCACACTTCAGTGAGCAAATTGCTCCTCCCCAACAGACATCACGATTCACAAGGTCAAAAATTCTGTTCCATGAAGTACCGTACAAAGATAAAGAGAAAAATGCCTTATGCGGGATGTCGCTGTCGCGTCTTTATCGGGAAACTATACGTAATTGCCACTTTGTCTTCGGTAATCAGAAAAAGAAGACCTGCCATTTTAATAAATATTATTTCTCTGGGAACGAGGATTTTTTATAAGCAATATGACGAGTTGAACATTATATTTTTTATAAGGATTATATGAGATTAAAGAAATCTGCCATAAAGACAGATTTCTTTAACATATAATTAGAGATTTGCGACGTTATGATAAACTTTTTGTACATCGTCGTCATCTTCAAGGGCATCAACAAGCCCTTCAAAGATTTCTAAATCTTCTGGGGAAAGCTCAACTTCTGATTGAGCAATCATTTCTAATTCTGTTGTTGAGAACTCAGTGATTCCAGCTGCTTTTAGAGCCGCGATTCCTTTATGAAGGTCAGTAGGTTCAGTATAAATAACAATGTTACCTTCTTCTTCAGTCACATCACGAACATCAACTTCAGCTTCAAGTAAAATTTCAAAAATATGGTCAGGGTCTGTTCCTTTAAATACAATCACACCCGTATTGTCAAACATATAGCTGACAGAACCTGCCGCTCCGATATTGCCGCCTTTTTTATTGAAAATTGTGCGAACGTTAGCAATCGTACGGTTAACATTTGAAGTTAATGTCTCAGCGATAATCATTGAGCCATTAGGACCAAAGCCTTCATAACGTCCCTGCACGAACGTTTCATCTCCGCCGCCTTTAGCTTTATCAATTGCTTTATCAATAACGTGCTTTGGAACTTGTGCCTGCTTTGCTCGTTCAATAACGAATTTTAAAGATGTGTTTAATTCTGGATCGGGTTCACCTTGTTTGGCAGCAGCATAGATTTCTACACCGAATTTTGCATAAATTTTAGACGTTGCACCGTCTTTAGCCGTTTTTTTAGCAACAATATTGGCCCATTTACGTCCCACTGGAATGATCTCCTCGAAAATTTATTTACATTACTGGTAAATCGTTAACATGTGTTAATTCGGCATATTATATCATAACAGGAAAAATCTCGTCTATTAGAAATAAAAATATTCTAAAGTCATAATCTTATATTTAATTTTATAAAAACTTATATTGTTGGCGGGATTTTTTATAATTGTGTTTTGAAAGCATACTTGCTTTTAATATGTGAAAATCATTAAGACGATAATAAAACTCGTATCCGCCTAAGGAAGCAAACAGCCTGCTTTATTGCAGGCTATTTGCCAGATGTCTTACTTAATCCTTCACATCTATTTTTGATAAGAAGGTTCAGAACTTATTATCGGAACGGCGGCTCATTAAAGGTTCGTAATTTACGTGAATGCAGTCGGTCGCCTTCTGCGCGCAGCAAATCGATTGCCCGAATGCCAATTTGCAGGTGTTCGGAAATAGCGCCTTCATAAAAACGGTTAGCCTGGCCGGGAAGTTTAATCTCGCCATGCAACGGTTTATCTGAAACACACAGTAGTGTCCCGTATGGCACGCGGAAACGATATCCTTGCGCGGCAATGGTTGCACTTTCCATATCAATTGCTACGGCCCGGCTTAAGTTAAAACGAAGTGCAGAAGCTGAGTAACGTAATTCCCAGTTCCTGTCATCTGTGGTTACCACAGTGCCAGTACGTAGCCGCTGTTTGACTTCCTCACCGGGCCTGCCGCTCACCAGCTTGGTGGCGTCATAAAGCGCACGTTGCACTTCAGCAATGCTTGGAATAGGAATATCGGGCGGCAGAACCGCATCAAGAACGTGATCATCGCGTAAATAAGCATGTGCAAGTACATAATCGCCAATGGCCTGGCTTTCACGTAATCCGCCACAGTGACCAATCATCAACCAGACATCCGGGCGTAGCACTGCCAGATGATCGCAGATGGTTTTAGCATTTGACGGCCCCACGCCAATATTCACCAGAGTAATACCCTGACCATCGGCGGTAATTAAATGCCATGCTGGCATCTGGTGTTTTTTCCATGCAAGGTCGGAAATGGCTTCTTCTGGCGCTTCGGTTTCGGCGGTGATCCAGTTCCCGCCAGCACAAGAAAGGGCAATGTAGGGACTATCAGGATCGAGGATCTGGCTGCATCCCCAACGAACGAATTCATCCACATAACGTGTGTAGTTGGTAAACAAGACGAACGGCTGAAAATGTTCAACTGGCGTACCGGTATAATGGCGCAACCGCGCGAGGGAAAAATCGACGCGGCGCGCATCAAAATGCGATAGCGGGGAGAATTCAGTTGGATGATAAATGCCGTCTGCAGTTTCATCGCCAATTTGCGCCAGTTCTGTTGTCGGGAAATAGCGAGTTAACCCAGCGCTCATTGAGCGATCAAGTGTCAATTCAGAGCCATCGATGACATAAGGATAAGGGATTTCATGCTGCGAGGGTTGCACCGAGATATGCGCACCATAATCCTGATACAGCAACGTAAGTTGTTCATTAAGATACGAACGAAAGAGAGTAGGGCGAGTAATCGTGGTGGTGTAGCTGCCTGCGTGAGTAAAACGACCAAATGCGCGCGTTTTGGGGGGATTGGTTGTGCTACCGTCCCAGGTTACGGTCAGTGATGGATAGACAAAAAGACCTTGTTTGCGGGCGTTTTCATCAGGTAATTCGCCACTTCTAATATATTTGCCAATGGCGTTGCGTAATGCGACTACAGATTGCTCATACAGCGCGTCGAGTTTATCCAGTGCCTGAGCTGGGGTCAGACCGGAGCCCTTATTATTCATGTGTGTCTCCTGTTCCATACAATTACCGCACATCCGATAGTATGTCACAGGAATGTGAAACAAAAGTGTAAGGCGAAGATCGGATGATCTTCGCCAGACTATCAAGCGCGTTGATTGTCTTTCATCAACAAAGCGGTCATTGCGGAAATCAGACATCCAGCCAGCAAATAAATGGCGACGCTATGCCAGTTCCCGGCAAAGTAAGTGATGAGCGCAGCGGCAATAAAAGGTGTAAATCCACCGCCAACCACACTGGCAACCTGATAACCGACTCCAGCACCACTATAGCGATAACTGGCACCAAACATTTCGGTAAACATCGGTTGTTGCACACACACCACCATGTCATGCGCAATGTTTGCCAGCATTATGGAGAAGAAAACTATCCAGAAAATAGATTGTGCTTCAAGCGCCATAAAGAAAGGAAATGCGCTCAACGTTCCGATCAACGCGCCTGTGATATAAACCCTGCGGCGACCAAAACGATCGGCAAGCCAGGCAAAACAGGGAATTGTCAGGCAGCTTAATCCACCTACCAGCAAACCAATATTAAGGAAAAGTTCGCGCGGTAACCCCATATTCTGAGTTGAATAATTAAGTGCAAAGGCGGTAACGATGTACATTGTCAGCAACTCGCACAGTCGTAGCGCAATAATCTTCAGGAAAGCACCGGGATGTCGTAACAGAGCTTCGATAACCGGGATGCGTTTTTTCGCGGCCGCTTGATTATATTGCTGTTGTTCGAATTCCGCGGACTCCTCCATGCCATTGCGCACCCACAATGCTCCCAGTACCAGTACGATGCTAAACAGGAAAGGAATACGCCAGCCCCAGCTTAAAAACTGTTCGTCAGTCGTCATCATACTGATCAATGAAACCAGTCCGGTTGAAAGCAGTAAACCTACACCGTAGCCAACTTGTACACCGCTACTGTAAAAGGCTTTTTTATTTTTTGGTGCACTTTCAACGGAAAGCAACGCCGCGCCTCCCCATTCGCCGCCGACGGCAAATCCCTGAATGGCACGCAGCGTCACCAGTAAAATAGGTGCCCACCACCCAATGGTCGAGAATGAAGGAAGAATACCAATCAAGGCTGTCGCGATACCCATCATCCAGACGGTCAGCATTAACATGCGCTTACGTCCCAGTCGGTCGCCAAAGTGACCGAAAATGACACCGCCGAGCGGACGGAAAAGGAATCCGACGCCAAAGGTGGCAAATGCGGCGAGCGTTCCCATAGCCGGGCTTACTTGCGGGAAAAACTCGCGATTAAACACCAGTGCGGCGGTAATGCCATAGAGTAAAAAATCATACCAGTCGACGACGGCACCAGCGAAACTGCCTAACGCAGCTCGTCGGGCGCGACTTAACGAAAGCGTCCCTTCATCGGGACGGGTGGAGATGAGCGTGGAGTCCATAATGATCCTGTTTGTACTGTCTTTTTATAATTAGTATGGAAAAGGTAACTCACATTGCCGTCGATCTATAAACGAACCTTATGAGACTACCTCGACAGAGCGCATCTGCAAATGATTTTATGGCTGATTAGCGGCAACATGAAAAATTCGCTGGAAGATGAAAGCGCGGGAGTTGCTGGTGTTGTTTAAGGATTAAGCAGAGGACCCACAGGTTCGAGATATGAAACATAAAAGTCCGCATATGCACAAAATGGCACCCTGATGAGTCTGATAGACTGCTTTGCATTATAACCAGTAGGGAGGCGAGGTTAGGTATGTTTTTAGCATCATTGTTGAGACGTATTGCATTTAGTTACTACGATTATAAAGCTTATAATTTCAATATTGAAAAAACAGATTTTGTTGTCATCCATATTCCCGATCAGATTGGCGATGCTATGGCCATCTTTCCTGTTATTCGGGCGCTTGAATTGCATAAAATTAAGCATCTACTAATTGTTACGTCGATAATTAATTTAGAAGTCTTTAATGCGCTCAAACTTGAACAGACTAAATTAACATTAGTCACAATGACTATGCAGGATCACGCAACATTAAAAGAAATAAAAGATTTAGCGAAGAACATAACACAGCAATACGGTACGCCGGATCTTTGTATAGAGGCGATGCGTAAAAAGAACCTGAAAACGATGTTATTTATCAGTCAGTTGAAAGCAAAAACGAATTTTCAGGTTGTTGGTATAACCATGAAGTGCTACTCCCCTTTGTGCAAGAACGCGTCCCGGATGGATCAGAAACTCCGGGCTCCCGTACCTATGACATGGGCATTTATGATGCGTGAGGCGGGTTTTCCAGCAGTCAGGCCAATATATGAATTGCCACTAAGTGAGGATGTACTCGATGAGGTGCGCGAGGAAATGCGATCGTTAGGATCTTACATTGCGCTTAATTTAGAAGGTAGCTCGCAGGAACGTACATTTTCACTATCGATTGCAGAAAATCTAATAGAAAAAATTCAAAGTGAAACAGATATACCAATAGTGATCGTTCATGGACCAAAAGGGGAAGATAAAGCCAGGGTATTAGTGGATTGTTATAATAATGTCTACCGTTTATCCTTATCACCCTCGATTAAACGTTCAGCAGCAATCATAAAAGATGCTTATATCGCAATAACTCCTGACACCTCAATATTACATATGGCAAGTGCCTATAATACCCCCGTTGTTGCAATTTATGCTGATTACAAAACGCGATGGCCCGCAATGGCCGATGTTTCGGAGTCAGTCGTCGTTGGGCAAAAAATTGACAATATAAGTCTGGATGAATTCGCAAAGGCATTAAAAAGTGTTTTGGCGAGAATATGAGACAGTACTTATGCATAGTAATGCCGATCTGTTATGAACGGTGGTGTCATCAATACTCTGAGGCTGGTCAATCATCACAGAAAACCAGCCTTTGGATCAAAGCTGTACTCACCGGATACGATCATAGTCACACCGAACGCGAATCTGGCGGTATCGCATTTTTATTTATTCATTTTCGGTGAGAGAAGAGCAAGCTCTATAGAGGGAATGTAAAAAAGAGTGCCCCGAATGGAGCACTCTTTAAGAAATTATAACGAAAAATTAAATCTGTTTATAACACGCCCCATAAAAAATTCATGCGTTTGATAAGTGTTTTGCGTCCCTGTTTCCAGGGAGACAATGTATTGTTGGCCTGCGCCTGCAGAATTAGATGACCAATATACCATTGAATAAAAATCAGCTTCGTTCATGTAATTTCCCATATCTCCCCATTCACCATACAGTGACCCTATTTCGCGCCGCATGTGTCCATTGCTTAAAAGGTCCGCGCGGGGAAGGGTGTAGCCATTACCGACCTGGTTGCTGCAGTAGTTTTCAGCCTGGCTTAATTGCATGAGGTTATTACCGTGATTCACCCACCAGCCCTTCACCCGTACTTGCGTTTGGTAAATAGCGCCACCTGATCTTGGGGTCGCCGTGATTATTACAGCATTTCTATCTCCGACATTTTTGAATGTCACCTTACCGGAAGTATCAACATCAACCCAGGAGGCAGTGCTTGAAAACGCATAATCAGCCGCCGTTTTTCCTGGTGCAAAGTTGTCATTATTCAACTGATAATACGCCCCGGTAAATCCCTGCGAAGGGAATGAAGCTGCCGGTAGGGTCGCACCATTGACTGACACTGTACCGGTCATTGGTCTGGCTTCCGCGCTAATGAATTCTATCGTGGTATTCAGACCTGCCTGGTGAACACCATTCAACACGGGGATCAGCGTTGCGATACCCTCTCCGCCGCCTGTAACAGTGGCTTTGTACTCGCCGGAGAAATTTTTGCTGTAGTCAATTGCACTAACTTGCACATAGGGCACGTTGGTACCTGATTGCACAAATTCCATCCCTTCAGAAACATTGATCGGATGGCCTGATAGATCGTGCAGAACAAGATGTAGTTCAGCACTTTCGGTAAAGTCCCCCTTCAGTGATGACCGGTTGTTCTTAAGGACGGACAGCGAAGCGTCTGCCGGGCCTGCCACCAGCGTTATATCTACTGTTTGCGCTCCACCATAGCTCGTTTCTGCGCTTACCGCGACGCTCCCCGTCATAGCTCCTCTAACGCTCGTTGTCGCGAGTCCGTTTTGATCGGTCACCGCTGTTAATGACGTCAATGTGGCAGAGCCGCTTTTTAAGACGAAGTTTACATTGACCCCTTCGACCAGGTTACCACTGCCATCCTCAACAGTAGCCTTTAGCGTGCTGATATCACTATTGTTGGCCGTGATAGTCGACGGATCAGCGATAAAACTAGCAACATGTGCTGTGCTTGGGTTGCCAGTAACCTTCACGGTTGTCTGTGTCTGAATAATTACGCCGCTATGGATCGATGCTGTCACCACATATGTACCGACTTTATTGCTGGTCAGAACGACTTGTGCCTCACCTGAAGTGTTGGTTGTCGCCGTTTGGCTACTTAACGTTGCACCTTCGGGCGTTACGCTAAAGGTAACGAGTTCATGGCTCAATGGAGCCCCGTTTGCATGAGTTAACCTTACAGTCAGAGTTGCTCCCGATGGGTCATTGACGCCGATAAGCGGACTTGATGACGTGAGTGTTAGTCTTAGATCGATTACCACCAGGTCCTTCTCATAAAAGGAGCCATTCGCCAGGGATGCTTTCACAGTATACGAACCGTATCTTCCAGGCGTCATGGTGACCTCAGCTATACCCTGCCTATTCGTAGAAACCGTATCCTGACTAATGACCATGTTAAAACTTGATGGCTCTGCACTGAATGTCACAAGTTGGTCAGCAACTGGATTGCCAAACTGGTCATCGACGTGTGCTTTAACCGCTATGGGTTCTCTGACTATTACCTGACCTTCAGGCATTTCCAGACTGGTGATCGTCGCAGAATCAATATCTGCTTTGACAGTCAGCGTTCGCATGGCGACTTCGGTAGGTGCATTTGCCAGATTAGCTGTAACTACTTTCGTTCCTGCAATGGTGCTGGTCACAAGAACTTCTGCCTTACCCTGAGCATCCGTTTCGACGCTGGTGTTACTCAGCGTGGTGGCGGGGCCGCGGAAATTGACCTTGATACCTTCTAGCGGGTTGCCGTAAGCGTCAGTGACGCTTGCCGTCAGGGTCGCGCCCTCGGTTGTGCTCGCGGTGAATGAGCTTGATGATGCGGTAAAACCAGCCATTTGAGCGGTACCAGCATCGGCAATCAAAGTCACCGGCTTCGTATCACTGACACCATAATTGTTCACGCTAACTGTCACGGGATAGGTGCCGGATTTTGTACCGCTCAGTGTAACTTCAGCCTTGCCGTTGATGTCTGTAATGGCGGAACCGCCTTGTCCGAGAGTGAAGCTTGCGCTCACATCTGCCGGTAGTGTGAATGTTACCGCCTCATTGGCTAACGGGTTGCCGTTTCCATCAGTCACTGTTGCCTGAAGTTTGGTCATCCCAATGTTATTGGCGATGAAATTGTCCTCGGTAACGTTAAGATTAACCTGCGCAGTGAGCGTATCCGCAGTAAAGTTCACCACCAACTGCTCACTCTTACCGCCAGTCATTGATGCTGTCACGGTATGAGCGCCTGCTTTTGTACCTTTCAGCGTGACTTTCGCTTTGCCTTCAGCATTAGTAATCGCTTTACCGCCATCGCTCAGCGTGAAGTTCGCCCTCACATCTTCCGACAGAGTAAATGTTACCTCAGCGTTGGCTATCGCATTGCCTTCTGTATCAGCGACTGTTGCTGTTAGTGTCGTGAAATCGTTATTGTCGGCAACCACCGGATCCTTCGAGGCTGCCAGCGTGATTTCAGCATTCGCGACGTTCGGCACGTAGGTCACTGTTTGTTGCATCGAATCGCCATTATCGAGGGTTGCCGTCACTTGATAAACCCCGGCTTTTGTAGCGGTAAAGCTTGCGTAAAAATAGCCGTAGTAGTTGGTAGTATATATACCGTTATTACTGAGGGTCACGCCTTCACTTGGTGAAACGCTGAGGGTTACCTGATGCTGGGGGACACCGTTGCCGTAATTATCCTTCACCTCAATATACAGACTGGTTGTCTCGCCTGCGGAGACTGTATCAAAAAGTGCATGTAGCAAAGTGAGATGTGCCGTAGACGCATCAGCATTGACATTAATTGATGTGCTAAGCGTGGAGCTACCATTTTCCAGACTGGCCTCAACGGTATCTGGTCTCGCTCCTGATTCTATCGAGGAGCGGGTATTGGTATAAGTGATGGTAGCCTTACCCTGTTCGTTCGTTACGGCTTGGCCGCCATTCGTCATTTCGGCAGAGTTTGTTCTGCTGGTGAAGTTCACAGTCACACCTTTCACCGGAAAGCCATTATTATCAACGACTGTGGCGGTAATGACGCTGCCGGTGCTGTTCTGCGGGGTACCGGCGATTATGCTGTCTGGCACAGGCGTCAACTCGATAATTTTTGCCGCCGTTGTGTCGCCAATAAAGTGCACAGTTTTGTTGTCGCTGGCACCAGTATTAGCCAGTGATGCAGTGACCGTCTGCTCACCAAAGGCAACGCCTGCGAGAGTGGCCTGCGCGATGCCAGACTCATTGGTATTACTTACTCCCGGGGTCAGGGTGAGTCCTGAAGAGGCTGAGCTGAATGTTACCGGAAGATTATTCACCTCATTGTCGAACTGATCTTTAACCGTTGCAGTTAGCGTTGCGTTATCGACGCCATTACCTGTGATCTCATCTTTTGACATCTGCAGGACAACCTGAGCCGAGGTTTTGTCCGCCACAAATGTTACCGGCTGCGAATCACTGGTATTGTTATTACCCAGCGTTGCGGTAACCGTATGCGTGCCCGCTTTTTTACCTTTCAGCGTGACATGCGCTTCCCCATTGGCCTGAGTGATGGCAATACCGTTATTTTCAAGGGTAAAGTTTGCCGCAACGTCCTGTGGCATGGTGAAGTTTACCGTTATCCCCGCCACCGGATGATTCGACGGATCTTTCACCATCGCCGTAAGCTGCACGCTGTCACTGTTATTCGTCACCACCTGTTGAGCAGGGATGTTCAGGGTGACCTGCGCGTTGCTGGCATCGGGCGCAATATTGACTATCTTCGTATCTCTGTTGCCGTTAAGCAGTATGGCTTCGGCTGTATGAACACCCAAAACCGTGCCTTTCAGGGTAACTTCAGCAACACCACTGTCGTTAGTATTGCTCGTGCTCTGACTAAGTTGCGTATCTGCCGGGTTGGTACTGAAGGTGACCGGTAGGTCTTTTACTGCGTTATCAAAAGGATCTTTCACTGTGGCTGTCAGAGTCGTCTCATCCACGCCATTCCCAATGATTTCCGCTTTCGATGTTTGCAGAACGACAACTGCGCTGTCCTTATCCGCCACGAATGTGACTGGTTGCGCATCGCTGGCATTATTGTTACCCAGCGTTGCGGTAACCGTATGCGTGCCCGCTTTTTTGCCTTTGAGGGTGACGTGCGCTTCGCCATTGGCCTGAGTGATGGCAATACCGTTATTTTCAAGGGTAAAGTTTGCCGCCACGTCCTGTGGCATGGTGAAGTTCACCGTTATTCCCGCCACCGGATGATTCGACGGATCTTTCACCGTCGCCGTCAGCTGCACGCTGTCGCTGTTATTCGTCACCACCTGTTGAGCAGGGATGTTCAGGGTGACCTGCGCGTTGCTGGCATCGGGCGCAATATTGACTATCTTCGTATCTCTGTTGCCGTTAAGCAGTATGGCTTCGGCTGTATGAACACCCAAAACCGTGCCTTTCAGGGTAACTTCAGCAACACCACTGTCGTTAGTATTGCTCGTGCTCTGACTAAGTTGCGTATCTGCCGGGTTGGTACTGAAGGTGACCGGTAGGTCTTTTACTGCGTTATCAAAAGGATCTTTCACTGTGGCTGTCAGAGTCGTCTCATCCACGCCATTCCCAATGATTTCCGCTTTCGATGTTTGCAGAACGACAACCGCTCTGTCTTTATCCGCCACCAACGTCATTGGCTGTGTATCGCTGACATTGCTGTTAGCCAGACGAGCCGTGATCATATGCGTGCCCGCTAACGTGCCGGTCAGGGAGGCGATTGCAATCCCGTTGCTATCCGTCATGCCTTTTCCGCTGTTGCTAATCGAGAACCGACTTGCGACGTCGTTTGGCACAGAGAAGGTGATTTCTTTATCTTTTAGTGGGTTGCCATTTTTATCCTGCAAGGTTGCAGTCATATATTGCGGAGCTGTGTTGGTGACGGTGATATCACCTGAAGGCACACTGAGGGTCAGGGCAGCAGTACTTTGATCACCAATAAAATTCACCTGTTGATTGGCTTGGGAACCAGAGCTCACAGAGGCCGTAACCGTATAATCACCGTTTTTCAAACTGGTCAGCCTAGCTGTGGCGATCCCGTCGTGGCTATTCACTTCGGTTTGGCTCAGTTTCGCCTCTGCTGAATTAACATTGAAGGTGACCTTGACGTCATTGAGCAGGTTGCCTTTTGCATCCCGAACTGTCGCGGTCATTGTGGCGCTGTCATTGCCGTCAGCGACCACTTCATTTTTCGACTTCTGCAGATCAACCTGTGCGGTACTTGAGTCGCCGACAAAACTGACGATTAACGTTTGTTTCACGCCATTTTCAAGGGTGACTTCAACCGTGTTGTCTTCCTGCTTACTACTTTTCAGATCAAAAGTCGCCAGACCATTAACATCCGTTTTTGCGGTGTTTTGATTGTTAAAGGAAGTTGCCGACCCGCTTAATACCGCAAACGTGACGGTATGATCATTGATTGGGTTGCTTCCTTCATCAGCGACATTGACCGAGACGGTGTTTGCTGCATTCTCATTGGCGAGCACACCATTATTGCTGGCAGATAATGTCGCAATTTTCGCTGACTGCGGGTTGGCGTCGATGATAAATCCAGCGGTATGCAAATCTTCATTCCAGTTTTGCATTAACAGCTTCGCAGTAAGCCCACTGCCTTTGGTATAGGCGGTATAGGTTGCCTTATAGACGCCATCTGCGGTTTCTTTCCAGTCTGTAGTGACACCAGGTTTCACATTGTCGATGCTGACTGCGGTATTCAGTTGCTGTTTTTGCTCCTTAACAGGTTTGTCATTTTCATCTCTCAGTTCTACCGTCACCTCGATAGGATTGCCGGAGAGATAACGGTTCTTATCAATCTTAATTGACGAGTGAGTTCGGGATGACGAAACAGAAATGATATTCACCACGGCGGGGGCTTTAGCCGCATCCACACCGTTCAGCTGTGGCATAAGCGTCAGCGTGCCAGACAGCGCTCCTGTGGTCAGGACTTGGGTATAGCTTCCGTCACCATTATCTTTCCAGTCAGACAGGGTGATGTCCTGAACACCTTCGTGACGCGTCGAGAGCACCAGCCCGATAACAGGATTACCTGCTGCATCATGAGCAATAAAAGTTAGTGTGGCGGTTGAATGGGAATCCGCGTTCAATGTTTGGGTACTTAATGATACTGAGGAATCTTTCTGGCTTAGCGTAGGTGCCTGAACGACTACCATGCTCTGTTCACGATTCGACAAATTGCCTTTGACGTCTTCAGCGGTGACTTCAATCGGCCAGGTGTTATCGGTTTCTGGCGTACTGGTGAACCGGTACGCCGGCAGGGTAACCAGAATATCTTTACCCGTTGTAACCACTTTACCACCGGCAGCTTCCAGAGCGGTGGCTTCGACGTTATAGCCTTTCAGGGCATATTTGGTTTGTAGCGACGAAACCAGTGATTTCACTTCTCCTGACTTCCCTGTCACGGGGTCTGTCAGGGTCAGGCGAACCAGTTCTTTTTTGCGATATTCCAGAACGATGTTGTTGTTGCGATCCACCAGATCAAAACGGCTTCCTGCAAGGCTACGCCGTGCAGCGACTTCATTCGGGTCAAGCTGTTTCTGCATTGCGCTGCCAGGTTGCCAGGTAAAATCGACGGCAAAACGGGTGTCATTTTCGCCCTGTTTACCCTGACGTTGCTCCGCGCTGAAGGTCATCAGCGGGAAGGGGGTATAGTTAAGTCCAGCGGTTATGGCATGAGGATTACTTTGCCGATCATCTTTATCGAACAGGGCCACTTCATCGCCATAATACTGTTCATAGACCAGTTTACCGCCAAGGTGCGGCCAGGCGGGTAACCAGCCTTCTGCGCGTACATCCCAGCCATTGGCCGGGCGTGCTTCATAATCGTTGTCCAGTTCAGGTGCGCTGCGCCAGTTTGTCAGTCGCAAATAGCCGTTACTGCTTAATTTTAGATAGTCGCGCCAGTACTCCGCGCCAATGCCGGCGCGGGAGTGGTAACGGCTAAGATCGTGGTCGAAAAAGAAGTTGATGCCCGACATCCATGTGGGAGTGAAATGACGCCAACCTAAGCCGTTGTTAATCTGCGTACGCTCGTCAGTACGATGGAGAGTATGCTGACTGAAAAAGAGATTATCAGGCGTTTCATACCACGGATGGAGAAAATCGAACTGGGAGTTCTTCAGGCTAAAATCTTCATCCACGCCCAGCGTGATTCTTGCGGTACCGAAGCGGCTTAACCAGTCTGTCATTGCGCCTGAAGCCTGAGAAGAGGCCCATCCACGCGCCATATTTGCCGCTTGCTCGCTGTTCATATCCTCGGCGAGCAGAGACCCGATTTGCTGTGAAGTACTGGCTATCTGTTGCTCAAGGTTGCCACTGCTATTACCCGGTGGCGGGGTTAAATTATTTTCACTAACTTGTGCCGGGACATCCAGTTCATCACCCTGGCGGACATTATCAAAACCTCGAGCAAACGTACGAAACTGGTTGAGTTTGCGTAACTCAGCCACCGAAATACCGAAACGTTCGGCAACGCTTTGGGCCGATTCCAGCGCTCCAAGGGTGTAGGGCACCGTATTGGCATTTGCAATGGCAATTTGTGCAGGAACGGGTTGTTGGGTTGCGGCGTTTACCACACCTTGTGCTGCCGCAGCCATAGGGAACACAAGTTGAGTTACCAGGCAGATACCCGCAGTTAAGCGGCGTAGTTTAATTCCCATCCCGCATAAGATTTGTCGGTCATTTATTTCTTCTCCACTTCTCTTCTTCGTAGCCATGCTTACCTTCCCTGAACGAGCTAACATAAATGCGCCCTTTCTAGCACAGCGAAAAAATGTAAATCCTGATAGCAATATGATTGAAAATTAATAACTTTTCGTTAGGCAGTTTTGGGTGTGAGTTGCAAGAGGGGAGACTACTGAATAACTCAAGTTTTATAATCGAGGGGAAAATGGTGATGGCGTTCATAGCAAAACGCCCTCAACCATAAAGGTCGAGGGCGCTTAAGATGTTAAAAACCCGCTATCCGTTAAAAAACAATGTTCAACTAAGGTTAGTGACATTGCGCTAAGAAGCGAATTTTTAGAATTTGGCTCCTCTGACTGGGATCGCCGTAGCCATTAACTGGCTGATTGATAAGATAAAACAAAAAATCGAGTTTGTCAAGACCACCAGACTGACCACCAATTTTATGAGCTGATGTCTTGTTGTTGACCTACTATCAATCGACTAAACACAATACCATGTTGACAACACTCGTTGCGGGAACTCAGTGGATAGAATGATGCTAGGTCCACTTTGAGCGATTACCTGACATTGTGTCCTTGGACATGTAAGCATCCCGCTTAACCGAACCATTCACTTTTAGAGATCTTCCGACATACTGATTATGTCCTGTGAGGAGATCACCATGCGTAAAGCCCGATTCACCGAACACCAGATCATTGCCGTTCTGAAGTCTGTCGAAGCCGGACGTACCGTTAAGGATGTCTGCCGTGAAGCCGGTATCTCTGAAGCCAGCTATTACAACTGGAAAGCGAAGTTTGGCGGTATGGAAGCCTCTGATATCAAAAAGATGAAAGACCTGGAGGATGAAAACCGTCGCCTCAAACAGATGTTTGCTGATCTCAGCCTTGAATGCCGGGCACTGAAAGACGTTATCGAAAAAAGCTTTAAAACCAGCGATAAAGCGTGAGCTCGTCGGTTGCCTGACTGCGCAATTTACCATGAGCATTCGCCAGGCCTGCAGGACATTATCGCTGAGCAGGACGGTCTATTTTTACCAGCCCGATACCCGGCGCGATGAACCGGTGATCCAGGTGCTGACTGAGCTGGCAGCGCGCTACCCGCGATACGGTTTTAAGAAGCTATTCCAGCTGCTGCGCAGGCAGGGTAACACTTGGAACCATAAACGCGTTCACCGGATTTACTGCCTGCTGAAACTGAATTTTCGTCGCAAGGGAAAACAGCGTTTACCCGCGCGTAACCCGGCGCCACTGGCTACGCCGGAAGCGCTTAACCAGAGCTGGTCCATCGATTTTATGCATGATGGGCTGGTCTGCGGCAGACGCTTCCGGACCTTCAATGTGGTTGATGACTTTAACCGCGAGGCCCTCGCAATAGAAATCGATCTGAATATCCCGGCACAGCGGGTGGTCAGGGTGCTGGACAGAATCGTGGCAAACCGGGGTTATCCACAGAAACTGCGGATGGACAACGGACCAGAACTGGTCTCACTGACGCTGGCACAGTGGGCTGAAGAGCATGGAGTGATGCTGGAATTTATCAAACCGGGAAAACCAACGCAGAATGCCTTTATCGAACGGTTTAACCGGACGTACCGAACAGAAATCCTGGATTTTTATCTGTTCAGAACCCTGAATGAAGCGCGGGAAATCACAGAGCACTGGCTGATGGAATACAACAGCGATCGACCTCATGAATCCCTGAATAACCTGACACCGGAGGAGTACCGGTTGATGGCCGAAAATCCGGAAATCTCAAAAAGTGCGTGGAACTAAAACGGGTGTGCTTACACGGGGCAAGGGATTGGGGCGGACACCTCCGCTAAGTGGCACTACGCCCAGCTTGCTGTGTTTACTCTTACGTGACTGCCATATGTCAAAAAATGGGAAGTGTAGCGGTATTAGACGCAGTTATTTAGATACACTGGAGTTGACTATATTGTCATCTAAAAATCAATTGGCTGAAAATTTTTAGGGTTTTTATATTAATGGCATTAAGATGGTCTGGTCATGTTTCCAGTTCATAAGGAAATAGCTGTGGGAATTAGTGTACGAGTTTTGCAAGCAAATCATGGTGATTGTTTCTTAGTAAGTTATAAAAGTTCAGATAGTGTTTACAACTTGCTAATTGATGGTGGTAATAGCGCCACTTTTATGTTTGGGGCTCAAGGGCGCTATAGCGGTGAGCTTCGATGTGTACTTGATGATCTGAAAAAAGAAGATCAGAAAATTGATTTGGTGATCTTAACCCACATAGATGATGATCATATCGGTGGTCTACTTAGGGCTTTTGAAACACCTGGCTACCTATGCCAGATGGCTCCTTCTATCTGGTTCAACTCATCAAGGTTTATCACCAAACATTTTAAGGTTGATGCAATTTCAGACAATGATGTCTGTCTTCAAAGTAGTTCAACGCAGACAAGTGTTAGGCAAGGGAAGAAACTGGAAACCTTACTTGATGAAATCAATTGCGAACGGCAACCCATAGTTATTGCGGGACAGAAGTTTACAAGGGGGCCGTTCACGTTCACGATCTTATCCCCTGAAGAAGATAATCTGCGTAGCCTTCTTCATAAGTGGTCAGATGAGCCAGATCCGGTTGCGACATCAGGTGCTTCAAGGGATTATGGAATGAAATTTGAGGATATTTTGTCTAATGACCAATTTCAGAGTGATCAATCTGTTTACAATGGCAGTTCAATTGCATTCATCCTTGAAGCTGATGGTAAGGCTATGCTCTTTTTGGGAGATTCACATGATGAAAATATTGTCCGTAATTTACGCTCTCTTGGTTTTAATGAAGGTAACAAGCTCATACTCGATCTTGTAAAGATTTCTCACCATGGTAGCCAGCATAATACTAGTCCTGAATTTTTGTCGCTCATAGATGCGCATCACTTCATTATATCCACTAATGGGAGTAAGCACGGACTTCCTGATAAGAGAACTATTGCACGGATTTTGTCTTCTGGAGAAGGAAAAATTGGTTTTAATTATCCGCACATTATCCAGGAGATGCTCCACGAAAATGAGGTACCCTTATACTCTTCTCGCCTTGTAGCATTAAATGGAGAAATTAGGCTATAAAATGACCGCTTCAAATTTGATGGCTTCTAACGCAGTGATCGTGAACGAGGGCAGTGGTGTTCTTGTTAATGCGATGACTCAAGATTATTCATACGTACTCACTGCAAAACATGTGTTAGCGAAATCAGATAGTGAAAATATCGTTATTAATCAATTTGGCAACGGCCTTAGAGTGCTTGGCGTGTTGGTGGGGCAGGAAGAGCATTGTGACTGTGCTGTAATTCAAATTGAATATGTGCCAGTTGTTGCTCAGCAGTCCTTTCCTGCAATAGCATTGCCTAATTCGGCTTCGCTAAAGTTTGTTGGTTTTCCAGGAACCGAGAGACAAAGCTCTACCCCGTTGAAAATCTATGACGGTCATGTGACAGATGTTAGGGACGGGCTGATTAGCTTCACAATTGAGGGCAGCCCTGCTAAAACGGCAATTGATGGGATGTCTGGCGGTGGAATGTATTACATTGTCAATGAATATCCCTTCCTTGTCGGCGTAGAATTTGGGATGGACAGTATTCGTCAAGATCTACAATATGGACGTATACAATGCCAAAGTTTAATTAGTTTTGAGAAAATAATTAATTTAAATAGTGCCGCACCTATGGTACCGGCTTATTTGGAATGTTTTTCACGCTTAAAAGAATATATCTTTAATTTTAACGTTATTGACAAGAATAGAGTTCTGAATCTGAAGAGCGCATTAAATATATTTGCAGATGAACTTATAGACCAAGGCATGCCCCCCCCATTTGAATTAATGTCAAAATACAAAACTGACCTGTTGGTTGGACCATGTCAAGTTGACGTTGTTAAAAATAAAGATTTATGGGTTGCATATTTTGAATTTCTGATTATCTGCGCAATTCTTGATAATGTAAGTATTGCCAACAGTTCTTATATAGAAAGTTTAGAGCGGCGTAGGCGAATTCTTTATACTCCGGATGGAAGTAATTGGGTTGGAAAACTAGATTTGATCTTGAAAGTTGCTCGGAAGCTATTAGATAAAAATGGCATAGTAATTGTGGCATCTCCAGAACATGGGGCCGAATTATTACCGGATAATTTTGAAGTCGACAGAGTCATAAGGAATATTGCGCGGATAGCTAATTCTGGTCCACTTGCTCCAATCGATCAAGTTGAACAAGAAATGTATAAGAGTTTTGTATTGACGCATCTTGAAGGGCTGAGAAAAAAATGTGTTATAAACAAAGAGAGAGTATATGCAGAAGTTGAAGCTGGCTTAGACCAACTGCAGACTTTTAAGGAAAGCTTTAATGAATTTATTAAATAAAGAATTTGATTTAGGATTTCTTAAATCTAGATTTTATGATGCCGATTTTGAGTTTTTTGTTTCTGATGACGACACATCTTATATTTCATGCGTAGCATGCTATTGTGAGAGTGCTAATTACTTGGTGGAAAATTGGAAAGCGATTCAGAATTATTTATCTGCTTATTACCAGCCGAGAGGGGAATTAGCTCTTTGGAATATATATTTAGTGTTCTTTTGTTCCGAAAAATTGCCAATTTGGGAAAAATATCTTATAGATAATGATAAGTATGCTGTCAGAAAGTTAATTATTGACGGCTTAAATATTCTGCCGGATGTTTCCGATACTGTAATTTTTCTAAATAATCATCTGCTAGGCGCAGACCTAGAATTGACTGAAATAGAGGATCAGAACGAGATAAAGTTATCGTTAATTGAATATATAAGTGGAACTCCTTTAGATTCAAAGGTTGAGTCGAGAGATGAGCGTATGAGCAGAATTGATAAAATTATTAATCTAGTGAGTTCAAATAAAAATGAAAATAAAAAAAGTTGAAATAGAAGGTTTTCGGGCCTACAGATTTAAGGAAGATGGGACTTTCGATTTTACAAATAAAGATGATATTCCATCCAATTTCGTAGCCATCTATGCACCCAATGGTTTTGGAAAAAGTTCATTTTATGATGCGGTTGAATGGGCTATTACTCATAATTTAGATAGATTTGCAGGTGAATATAATAAAAAAAATTATGAGCAAGCCGCCAAGAGTACAAAAGAGGACGGTGTTGCTCAGAAAATACTGCGTAATAAAGATGTACCAGACAATATTCCTACCCGTGTAACTGTGTTCACTACTTTACCCACCCCATTCGAACAAAGCTTAGGAACAGTTCGTTCTGATTCTAGAGATATAAGAATCGGTGAGAATAAAAATAAAATCAATGGCTATTTTAGAAAAGTGGTTCTTAGTCAAGATGAAATAGACCGTTTTTTAAAAGAAGCAAAGCCGCAAGATCGTTATAAGATGTTTATGGAGAGTTTTGGAGGTGATTGGGAAAAAGCGAGACAAGAGCTAACTATACTATTGAATGACAATAAGGCGGTTTTGTTAAATCTTGAAAAAAACAGAAATGAACTTCAGGAACAATTAAGTCAGCCTGTTGATGCATCAACATTTATACAATTTAATAAAATAGCATCGGAGCTTGTGGTAGAAGGTGAAAGTTTACCACTAATAGATGAAACAACTATAGTTAATACACAGCATGAGCTGTTGGAAAAAATAATCACAAGAAGCCACGAAATAAAATTTTCCTTAAGCAAAAAAAAACTATTGCGAGATGCCATTTCTGAATATATTTTAAAATTCCCTGATGTCAGTTTACGTACAAGCCAGATTATCGAAAAAAAGAACAGATTAGCTCAAATAAATAAAGGGTTAGTAGATGCAAATCGTTATAAAACATTGCAATCCACTCTTTCAAAACTTATTAACGAACAGAAAAATATAAGCCAGAATTTACAGCTTATAGAAGAGTTAGACAATTTATTTCAGGGATTCTTAATCTTGGAATCTGATTTAGAATCAACTCGAAAGAAATATAGAGAGCTTTCAGGTAATTATGAAAAAGAAAAAACTCTCCTTGAGAATTTATTCCAAATAAGAAACAAAAATGATGCTGATTTATCTACAATCGATAGCCGATGCTTGTCTATACGTTCTACGTTAGAAAACTCTGCGGTTACTTATTCTAATATATGTGATATACAAAATAAACTTTCAAATATAGTTTCTATACATACTGAATTAGAGCATAAACTTAATCAACATAGGTCACAATACGAAAAAAACAAATCTGAATTAAATAAAATATCAGATTTAACCATAACAGCTAAATCATTGCTTTCATCAGACTTAAGTCTGATTGACTTATCGCCAGATTTATTAAAAGAAATAAACAACTTATCGCAAGAATTGAATATATTAGTCCTACATGATCAATCAATTCGTAACACACAAGAATCTCTTTCTGCACAAATGGGAGTTCACGAACATCTAATCGCATCAGGGCTTGAGTACTTAAGTTTATGGCCGACTAATATATGTCCTTTATGTCACAAGCCGCATGACTCAGAGTCTTCTCTTAGAGAACAAGTAACAAATACTGATGTAATATCCATGCTTAGTAAAGAGAATGCAGCTAAACTCGAAGTGTCCTCAAAACGGCAGTCAGAGTTAAATAACAAGATAGAATCTATCGTACAGAAAGCCCTTGAAGTTAAAATGTGTAAACTTGAGGATTTAAGGATAAAGATCAATAAACAAGGGAATGAAATACATCGAGAAGAACAACACCAAACAGCACTTGTAGCTGAAAAACAGTCTATCCAAAATCAGTTAAATGAGCTGCAGAAGACTGTAGGTGGACTAACTAAAGATGAATTATTAGCTCGCTTAGAAGCTGAGCTTAAAGAATTGGAAGTCAAGAAGAATGAAGTAACAAAAAGCAAGCTAACCTTGGCGCAAAATATTAGCGACAAAAGAACTTTGATTACAGAGTTAAGTGGCGCAATCAATTTGCTGAATACTCAAATTCATGAAATGACGACATCATCTAATTATTTGAAAACAAAATATTATTCTGAAGAAAATGGATTGTCATCGGAGTTGTTGAAAGAGCATTATAATGACAGACGTCAATTTTACGCTAAAAATATAAATGGGTTTAATTTTGAGATTGATAAGATTAACGCTCAGTTAAAAGCTCTACAGCAAGCTATGATTGCCGATGAAATGTGGCTAGATATTGAAAAAATAGTTTCTGAAAAAGAGGCCACCGAGGATAGTATCTCTAAATTAGAAGCAGTTATAGAATCTTATTCTACATCATTAAAACAGCATGTTGATCTACCAAAATATAAATCTTTAGATGAACTGAAAGATTCCTTGATCAGGTCTCTTGATTTAGAAACTAGGCTCTATAATAGCCTAGAGGAACGACTTAGAAAGTATGATTTATTATCGGAACTTTTGAAAACAGCAGAGTCTTTTGTAAATAGTATTAAGTTACAGAATGATATTAATGAAACTTTAGAACTTATAGAAAAAAGAAAGGAAGTTGATTTAGTTCTGACTAAGGAACGAAACCTAGTAATAGAGGAACTTAGGAACTTGATAAAATCTTTCTTTTATGAGGAACTTATTAATTCAATTTATAAGAGGATAGATCCACATCCGTCACTTAAGAAAGTGGTGTTTCGTCCAGATTTTGACTCTTCAGATAAACCTGGTCTTAATATTGTTGTCAGTGATGAAAAAGGCGATATGGTATCTCCAATATTATTCTTTAGTGCGGCGCAATTAAATATCTTAAGCCTTAGTGTCTTTTTAGCAAGTGCTTTGCATGCAAAAGATGACAATGGAAATATAATTGATGTGATTATGATTGATGATCCAATTCAATCAATGGATTCAATTAATATTCTATCTACAATTGATCTTCTTAGAAGTATCACTGTTAGATTCAATAAGCAAATAATAATATCTACACATGATGACAATTTCTTTGGCTTGCTCCAACGTAAAATACCTTCAGAAATATTAGGTGCTAAATTCCTTAAGTTGGAGAAATTTGGAGTTGTAGTACCTGTTGATGATTTAAATAATACGTAATATATTTAGTGTGTTAATCATAAAATAAGAACTGGGTTAATAACGATCTAGTTCTTATTTATAAGGAGGAATTTATTATCATAATGAATCAAGAATAGAGGTACAATGAAAATTGTTAGCATATAAAATGTTTTTTAATCTTAACTATCTAAAATTCCTGTCTCTATTACCGTATAAATCAATCTGGCCGATTCGTACTCCCGGTGAAAGATTCTTGCCGTCGAATACTGGCACAGCTTAACTAGGGAGAAGGTTCACACATAGTGGCGGAGCCATTTGCTATGGGTAACGAGGTGGAATAAGAAAAGACTACAGCCTCGCGCTGCTCCAGCTTCTGCTGGAACTCCCGACGGAGTCGAAAACAGAGCTAACCCTGACTGGGCTGTTGTATGAACTGGTTTGGTGCTTTATTGAGGGACTACAAGTGCATTTGAAAAACCTCCGGCTATGCCGTAGGATGGTTATAAATCAATAGTTATCTTTCATTAATTTAATCTCCCATGACGTACTATCAGAAATGCTAATCAACGCCAAGCAAGATGATAAATCACCGCTTTCTAATACACTGTATCGAACAGGTTTCATCAATGCGGCCAAAAAACAAGTGGTTATATCATCCAAAGAGTTAGAAAAAGACTCTACCTCCTCCCAGGATAATTTTAATCCTGTATCACTGGATAAGGCCTGCTGTTCGAGGTCAAGCATTGACATACCTCGTGGTGCGGTGCCAACCGCCTCTATTTCATATAAATACCAGTCCCATTTATTGGATGGTATTTTATCTAGCAAATGAGATAAACGGATCTTCTCTCCATTTACCCACATATCCCCTTTAATCACATTCATTATGGAACCTCCATTTTTCTTGCCGGGCCGTGTTGAGGCGTACCTCCAGAAGGATTAGGAACATAGTCATGCTGATGGGGATTGGGATGTTCGTTAGGCCTTCCATGATCTGTAAAATCAATATCTCTTTTGGGAACTACATTACGGTTATCATCATATCCCCATTCTCTGGCTTGGGTATAGTTACCTTTTCTGCCTGATTTAGTTCCTAATTGAGTATGCGGTGCATCAACATCAGGGAGCGGATTCCCGTTTTTATCTCGTGGCAAAGAACGATCTGGGCGATAAGTACCATAGGGATTCTTATTCTCAACTGGTTCGCCCCCTTGTGAGCCGTTTTGGCTGAATTGTTGTTTGTTTCCCCCATTTTGTCCTGGCAGAGAGGCCTTCTTAACAATAAAGCCATCCCTTCCTGTTGAAACAGGTTCTGATGGCGTGCGGCTCAGTCTGGCACCAGAGGCTAAAACTACATCATCTGCACCTGTGGCAGCCGCTGAGGGTACTTTGCCAGGCGGATAGATTTCATCCGGAGCGCCCCCCAGCTTGCCGCCAGTGCTCACAACTGAAGCTGCGGCGAGGTACATCGGCAGAACTTCGGCAAGTACTGAATATCCCTTCACATAGGTACGGTCAAAGGCCGCCAATCCTTCCGCACCGGCATTCTCTTCAACATACCTACGGAGATTCTCCGCCTGGGCGCGTGATTCAACATTGGCAGTATGCGCTGCCATTATTCCTATACCTTCTGGCGTCTGTCCCCAGGCTCTCGAGCGGGCAAAAAATGCACTAATATCATCAAGAAGGTTACGCCTGTATTCAGTCTGGAGGCGGTAAGATTCCGCAAGAAGTTCCCAGCCACTTTTTTCTTCTGGTGTTTCCGGCACCACCTTCGGATTTGATTCTGATGCGGATTTATTCGTTGATGATGACTGACCAACAATTTTCCCGGTCGTGTTCTTGCTGTTCATGTGAAACTTGTCATCATGCCGTAGTGCGCAAAATCCGCCCACCCTGACGCTGGAACTGTGCTCCAGCGGTTCGCAGATATCGGCCACTGTGCCGCTTTCTACCCCTTTTGCCGTTCCCGCCTCATCACCGATGGTTTTAGGGATAAAACTTCGGGTCAGCACAACCAGCGGTCTGCCATTGGCCTTCACTGAAGGCACCACCTGTGCAGCATCAGCCAGCTGAGCTGTAACCCGGTAAGGTACCGGGGGCGTTGAGGGACCCATCGGGGTTTTGCAGACATCCGGCGTCGTACAGACAACTATCCAGCCACTGGCCTGCCGGGCCACCACATTGTCAGCCATCTGTTATCCCTCCTGCGAATTTTCAGTGATATAACGGGCTTCAATTACCCGTAGTGGCGCACTGGTGCTGATGCGGTAACGCCAGGTCACGGCCAGCGTCATTTTTTCCGTATCCAGAATCAGCGTATCCGGCACCATCCACTGTGGAACAAGCGCGCCATCCACCATACGCAGCAACACCACTGCCTGGTGTGCCGGAATCTGGCCGGAGATAACGCCCTGCGGATGCAATCCTTTCAGCTCAAAACGCAGCCCCGGCGCCGGGTAAGGGATCTGCTGATCCTCCGGTGCGCCGTTCCAGTAGCTGAAATCAAAGTCTTTCGGTAAACCCGGATGCCGGGTGTCCAGCCAGCGTTGATCATATGTTCCGGCTTTCGCCAGACGTGGCTGCCAGCTCTGGCCCATAAATCCGAATCCGGCAGGCTGAAATTCAGCGTCAGAAAAATCGGCCTGGCCGGTCAGGCAACGGGAAAAGGAGTCCGGGGTAAAAGGATGGCGGGGATCGATAATGCGCGGTGCAGGAAAACGTTGTTGCCGGGTGGCGTCGGCATACCAGCGTTCCACAAAACCCATCCCGGACGGATTCGTGGGGCAGGCCGTATGGGCAACCGGTGGGTTATCCGGCTGCGGATGTTCTGCCTGCTGTTGGGGTGTAAGCCGGTATTTTTCCGGTACGGCTTCAGCTGCATCACTCCCTTTATCAATGCGGCATTCCCCCCCCCGAAGGCATACTGATAGTGCAGGGGCAGGGAAATAAACGGCTCTGGTTCAGAGAGTGACCACTGGCCTGTCAGCGGATGGCGGATAAAAAATCGTTCCCCTGTTACCAAGCATTGTTTATCCAGTAATACCTGGCGATCTGCGGTCAGTAATCGCAGACTGACCGGTATTTCTGCTACAGGTATTCCATCTGGCGCACAGGCTGTGCCGTTGACGATAACATCACTCCGGGGTTTGAACGGGGACAGATCGCTTTCCTGTAATACCTGCAAACCTGAGCACTCATCCTGCATACACAGTGACATCACCGGATCTTCCATGATACGGGCGATGACAGCGCCCCCGGCGGTGCGCTCCAGCAGGAAACCCACCTTCATCGCCACAACATGATGTTCCGTGTTCTGGGTATCCAGCATTTTGTAGCACAGAGTGGAAAACGGCGTCAGATTACGAAATTCCATATTTCACCCCGGCTCCGTCTGTACCTGCCGCAAAACATAATTTGACTGATGGCATACGACCCTCTGATACAGATAAAAACTTATCTCACGGGAATCGGTATTATGGTTGAGTACAAAACAGACCTAGTGGTACAACACCGGACGAAATGATAAGCATGATTACTGTATGAGACGGAATACTCCCGTTTGGAATTATTTTTTTTGACTGATATCAACGGAGCGGGTTAGTCAGCAGAATATTTATTAATAATTGGCTGCAAATTGTTCATTGCATTCATTGTGTAAATATAGTTATTTTTAATATTTGTTTGGTGATTGCATTTGTATCTGTTTTCTCTGAACCCCTTGCTGCAAATTACCGATCATTGTATTGTTGCGCCGCGTCTGCAAAATCAGGCGTCGGGATTGGCATCCTGTAATACTTCACTGACAACACAATATTTTGTGTTGCGTACGGTTACATCTCAATGGTGGGATCGGGCGGGGGCGTCGTAAGACGCGCCGGTGTCAGTGAGGCCGGTAATGCCAACTCCGTCCGGTTCCGCCACCCGTGAAATTGGCATTTTCGGTGGTGGAATATTTATCACTCACTGGAGACGGCCTTATGGCAACTACCCTCACTTCTGAATGCAATTTACTTGCTGTTCCTCTCAGCGCAGCTACCGATTTTACTGAACTGGCCGAATACTGCGATCGCTTCGCCCAGACTCTGATCGAATGCCACAATCCGGCACTAAAAATGGCGCTCTGTGGCAGGCTTAATACCTGTCTTGCACTGTTGCGGCCCACGCTGAACGAACCGATCCCGCCGTACCTGATCGACCGCTTTACCGTGGATGTTCTCCCTGATGTTTTACCGGAATTTACCCTTGATGCAGACCTGCTCTGTGATTACTGCCTGGCGCTGGCGCAGGTACTGGCGGGACGGTCACTGTTGCCGGAAACTGAAAAAACGCTGACCGGACTGCTGTGCGAACTGGTCTGGTATTTTGCTGACAGTCTGAAAGCCCCGCGCTGGATACGTACTGCTGACGGCGTACAGGTTATCGACGGGAGGCCAGTATGATGCAACCGGACTGGCACCCCGCCGATATTATCAAACAGGGAACATCGCTGGCTGAGGTTTCACGCAGGGCCGGGCTGGCGTCTTCCACGCTGGCAAATGCGCTGACCCGCTCCTGGCCACGCGGCGAAAAACTGATTGCGGATGCGCTGGAAACATCACCGGAAATTATCTGGCCGTCCAGATACTTCGATGATCGGGGCAACCGCATTGTAAGACTTATGCGAGAGCGGCGCTCCTGATGGCAGAAGCGTCAGGAACACGGTTACAGTAAAATCAGGCTCTCCCGACTTTCTGCCAGCGTTGCTGCTGGCGGAGAGCCGGGAGAAGATAAGCGAAGCGCGGCAGTTTTTCAGTTACGAAGTAAGCAAACAATCTTTTAAACACAAAAAACGTTTTTTCTTTCTGCGCCAGAAATAACGGTGTAATCTTCCTCCTGCACTATCGCCTTCGGGCACCCTTTGGCTTCATGGTCTGCAAGAAGCCCCTGATTTAACAGGACGACCAGCCCTTGCTACCGGTACGACCTCCGCAATACCGGAACGCGAAAGCGTTTGAGGCTTAGAGTACATACACCCGGACGGCTCCATCGTCACCGCTTAACGGTAATAGTCTTCACCGGCTGAACAGCTTCTCTTTGCCGGAATTTCTCCGGCTTACTTATCCCCTGCTGATGACCAGCGCCCTTTACATGACGGGCTGCGGCCTGCATTGCCGTCAGGCTTTGCTGCCGCGTGACCGTCACCCTGCACCAGAAACGCAACGTTTACCCCCTGCACCAGACGAGGCGTCACTTTGGCCACGCCAGCGAAAAAGCAAAGTGACGCCGCACCACATACCGCCACAAGCCGCGCCAGTTCTGGCCTGCGCCCTATTTCTGCCGTCTGACATGCCCTTTGGGGCCGCTGTCAGCTCAGAGTAAAGGAGAAAAAGATCGATACCGAGGGGGGCATGACGCCCCGGAGATACCCCTGCTTCGTCAGGCAGTCTGTACCGCGTACAGCCTGAAACTCCCTAAACCTCAACAAACTGCCACTCCGGCGTGAAGGTATCGTTCTGGCGCAGCCAAAAAGCACACGCCGGAGACTGTTTGTTTTTGTTGCAGGGGGAGTCATGAGCAAATTAAGCAGTGAAATGAAGGCGCTGGCGAAGAAAGCGGGCGGCAGCTTCAAAACGGTAAATGACCGTATCCATATTACAAAACGGTTCAGTGAACATTTACGGGCGCTGAATATCCAGATCCAGCGGGTGGAGCAGATCAAGGTTCGTCATATCGAATGCTACATTGAGGAACGGCTGGAGCAGGATATTGGTTTACGAACGCTGCAAAACGAAATGGCAGCGTTGCGGGCCGTGCTGAGACAGGCTGGACGCAGGCAGGTGGTGGAGCATCCACGCCTGACCAATAAGGCGCTGGGGGTGTCGGGCGCTTCACGCAACGGCACGAGCCGCGCCATCACACCGGAACATTACCAGCAGGTGATGGAGAAAGCCCGCACTCAGGACGCAGGGCTGGCAGCAGCGCTGGAGATTGCGCGGCTGATGGGGCTGCGTTCGCAGGAGGCGGTACAGAGTTCACAGTCGCTGAAAACGTGGCTGAAAGCCATTTCCCGCGGTGAAACCCGGCTAAAAGTGGTATTTGGCACCAAAGGCGGGCGTCCCCGTTATACGACAGTCCTGGATACTGGCGCAGTCAGGAACGCTCTGGAAAAGGCCTTACTGGTCGCGGATCGACACAATGGCAGGCTGATCGACAAACCCAACCTTAAAACAGCCATGAATCACTGGCACAAACAGGCGGCTAAAGTTGGGTTGACGGGCGAATACTCCCCGCACTCGCTGCGCTATGCCTGGGCGCAGGACGCGATCCGCCATTATCTGGTGCAGGGATTCAGCGAAAAGGAATCCCTGGCGCTGACGGCGACGGATCTGGGCCACGGCGACGGGCGCGGGCGTTGGGTGAAACAGGTGTACGGCTACCGCTGGAGGGAGGAATAACTGAATTCATGAATGTTGCAAAATAGTACGTTACTGCGTAACGACAGCGATTTATCGTACCCTCTGTACCGGATCTGGCGCAGGGGGCGAACGGGTTTGTATTGTGAAAATATTGTTACAGCATGACGAATAAATATCAACAGATCAGATTTCCCTGCTTCACCAATATAGTTTGCCGGAATATTATAGTGATTACCCCTGTAATCACTCGAAACGTTCCCTATTGATAACAGGTGTTTCAATCATTTTTACCAATACTACAGGGCTGGGAAAATTTTAAAATGTAAATTCACCGGGGTATCACATTAATTCTGGCGCAGGATTATATCTGAATAATTATCTCTGTGTTTTCCTGCATCTTGTGACATATATTATATGCCCACTGAATGTCTCATAATTTTATAAAAAATTCTGCGACAGTTTTTGACATCATTACCTGCTACATATAGATTAACAATCTTCGGTGCTTCATGTTGTTTTTTGCACTTTGTGATCGTTATCAGGTGGTGAAAATACAATCTGGTGCAGACTGTCATGGAGCATTTCCAAATAAACTGGTTGCGCCAGAAAGGGAAAGGGTCATAAAGGTTAAGGGGCAATAAGGGTAACAGCGCCTGACCGGAAAGGGCTGAAAACTAAAGGGCCAGAAACTGGCGCAGTCCTGAACAGGTAGAGCGGCGGGACGCTGGCGCAGATAATCGATTTACAGGGGCTGGTGCAGATTATTTTGTCTCTGTATAGCTGGTGCAGTGATAATGAGTATCAGGAAAGATTGTACGGTATTTTATGGCGCATTTTTTGGGATGTATTAAGTGGTAATTCCGTGAAAATATCGATTATTGATAGCTTTTCACCTTCCGTGATTAACATGTTAATCACGGAAGGTGGCTGCCTATTGAAAACAGATGCATTGATAGGTTTTCGCCTGAAATCATTGGAAACAAAATAATTTCAGACTTATATCTATATGGTCTCTCAATATCTGATGCAGTTCTTACAGGTTTCAGAGTATATGGTCAGGAGATATTCTGGAGTATTAATTGGTATTTCCGTGAAAATATCTCGTATTGATAGGTTTTCATCTTCTGTAATTTGCGGGCAAATCACAGAGGGTAGTTATCTATCAATAATGCATTTATTAATAGGCAGTCGCCTGCAAATATTCTACTGGAATATTTTCCGGCACTTGCCTATTGATAAGTATTATATTGATTGGTTTTCACCCCAAATTATTTGGGGCCAAATATTTTTAGATACTTTCCGATTGATAATAATAAAAACAACGGCAATACCTCTCAATCCAAAAAGCAGATCCTGGTCAGTCAGGATCTGCTTTTCTATTTTTAATAAATTACGCTATTTCTGGCTCAGGCCGCCTTATGCTGCCGTGCATAAATATATGGTGCCACATACCCCTCGCGGCACACATCCAGATAATCCGACCACCACTGCATCATGGCCTTTCTGGCCTCCAGATGCTCTGCTTTATGCACATATGCCGCCCGCACGCTGTTGCGCTCCTGGTGGCTCATTTGCCGCTCTACCGTATCGCGTGACCACAGATCCGACTCCACCAGGGCGCTACAGGCCATCGCCCGAAGTCCATGTCCGCACACATCGGTTTTCGTGTCATACCCCATCAGGCGCAGCGCCCGGTTGGTGGTGTTTTCACTCATTGGCTTGTACGGATTATGGTCGCCGGGAAACACCAGATCCAGATGGCCGGAAAGTTCCTGGATCTGTTTCAGAATGGCAATCGCCTGGCGGGAGAGCGGCACGATATGCGGGGTACGCATTTTTGCGCCACGCCCCGAAAACCGTACTTTGTCAATGGCCTCACGGGTGGCAGGGATGGTCCAGATTTTGTGTCTGAAATCGATCTCGCTCCAGCGGGCGAAACGCAGTTCGCTGGAACGGATGAACAGGTGCAGCGTCAGCACCACCGCCAGCCGGGTTAACTCGCGGCCCTGCTGATAGTCACCGATGCGGCCAAGCAGTTCGGGCAACCGCTCCAGCGGTAACGCGGGGTAGTGATTCTTTACGGGTGAGGCGACAACGCCATCCAGATGCTGCGCCGGATTGCTTTCGGTAAGCCCCTGCTGAACGGCATAGCGCATGATGTTGCTGAGTTGCTGCCGGGTTCGGGACGCGACTTCCAGAAAGCCCTTATCCTCAATAACCCGCAGCAGGGCAGTGAAATCCTGTGTTTTAAGCGTAGTAACGGGCAGATGACCAATTGCCGGGAAGATATGGTTTTCCATACTGGCGAGAATACGGGCGGCATAATCAGCCGACCATTTTTTGTTGGTTTTGTGCCAGGCCAGCGCCACCGCCTTAAAACACTTTTCAGGGGTGCAGGCGGCTTTCTCTGCCATGCGCTGCTGCGCCGGGTTGATATTCTGCGCCAGCAGCTTACGGATACCGTCGCGCTGCTGCCTGGCTTCCGCCAGTGAGACCAGCGGGTATGCGCCAAGACTGACTCTGGATTCTTTTCCGTTGAAACGATATTTGAGATACCAGATGCGTGAACCGCCCGGATTGACGAGCAGATACAGACCATGAGAGTCGGAAAGTTTTACCGGACGGGAAGAAGGTTTTAACTTGCGGATTTTAGAATCGTTTAAAGACATTTGGGGGTCACTCCAGAATCGAACCAAACTGACCCCAGATCTGACCACCAAATTATCCCGATGCGGAGAGAAAACCAGACACGCACCGGGAAGGATTTTCACGCTAACTTACTGAATCGTAAACAAATAGAGACGTACAGATAAGCATGAAAACTTGAATTTGGCTCCTCTGACTGGACTCGAACCAGTGACATACGGATTAACAGTCCGCCGTTCTACCGACTGAACTACAGAGGAATCGTGTGAACGGGGCGCATATTACTTAGCGGTACCTTGTCTGTCAACACTAAATTTCATAAGTCATTTCAATTGGTTAATTAATCTGCAAAGTTGTTAATTAATGAACATTCGTCGCCGAAAACGAGTCTGTATCATTAGCGTGATGCAGTCTCTGCAAAGGATCTTGTTGATAAAATTGGCAGAAACGTTGCCACAATGAAGGGAAACGAGGAGCAAAAAGTTCTGGGGCGCTAAAGAAATATTCAGAAAGTACGGCAAAACATTCAGCAGGATCACTGGCAGCATAAGCATCAATGCTCGCCGCATTCTCGCCAACCAATTCGATTTCTTCCTGAATGTTGTTCATTGCAGCATGAAGATCGTGTTCCCAGCCAGCAACCTCACGCAACGGAATAAAGGGAACTCCGCTGGCGCGATCGCCGTTACGGGTGTCCAGCTTATGAGCGACTTCATGAATAATCAGGTTAAAACCAGAAGCATCAAAAGAATCTTGTATATCCAACCAGTTCAAAACGATAGGCCCTTGCTGCCAGCTCTGACCTGACTGAACAATACGTTGGTTATGCACCAGACCGATATCGTCTTCCCATTCATCATCGACCACAAATGGCGCAGGATAAATTAAGACTTCATGAAAACCATCCAGCCATTCCAGTCCTAACTCCAGAACGGGTAGGCAAAATAGAAGTGCTATCCGGCAGGTTCTTAATGAATCCAGTTCAAAGCCCTGTAAAGGAACAAGCCGCTTTTGCTGTAAAAAACGTTCGGCAAGAGTGACTAATTTGCTTTGTTCCTGTTCCGTCAGACACGTTAAAAGGGGGATCGATAGTGCTTCCTGCCAGGGAAGGGCAGTTTGATGTGCTGATTCTTGTACTTTCCAGGGCCACTTAATCATCGTTTTGCTCGCAAACTCGTCACTTGAACAAAATTGCACGGACAGGGACTGTTAAAATGCCAAATTTCCTGGCATCATGGCAACCATCTGAACGGAGAGATGCCGGAGCGGCTGAACGGACCGGTCTCGAAAACCGGAGT
>ERZ1643251.597-NODE-597-length-49610-cov-7.421673_pt1 | contig 49610 bp, 39 predicted proteins | sample MGYA00579261_ERZ1643251 | MGnify/ENA primary metagenome ERZ1643251 (study PRJEB29033, sample SAMEA4952267) | chicken gut metagenome | biome: Broiler Chicken; feature: Gastrointestinal Tract; material: Caecum | place: Ireland | collected 2018 | study: Broiler... | reverse complement strand
TGCTTGAACTATTCTTGCTTCAAAATATTGTCTAACTTTTTGGGGTCACTTCAAACGGAAGAAGCGGGGGTTTTTCAGTATGGCCAAAAAGCGCACCTCCGGCGAGCTTTTCCGCCAGGGCCCATTCTCTCCTTCTTGGGCGCGACCGGGGAAACGTGCAGGGAAACCTTGCGACTCAGGGTCTCCGAACCCACCGCACCTGTCAGCGAGGCCCGCTGGAACCCTGCCGCCTGTCCCGCCGAGCGCGGGATACCTTCTCCGATTTGCTGAAGGCGCCGGGCATTGGGAATGGAGCTCGGAGGGCTCAGGCCCTCCGAAGCACGGTTTTTTATTCCTGCGGCCGGGAGGAGGGTTTGCCGCGCTGCGCCGCATAGTCGTAAATACGCTGCGCCAGTCCGGTACTGATGCCCTCCACCTGGCACAGTTCCTCCTGCGTGGCCTCAAAAATGGCCTTTACGCTCCGGAAGTGCCGTATCAGCGCCGCCTGCTTCTTGGGGCCTACGCCGGGGATGGCGGACAGCTCGCTCCTGAGGCCCTCCTTGCCGCGCAGCGCGCGGTGGTGCGTGATGCCGAAGCGGTGCGCTTCATCGCGCACATACTGCACCAGGTGAAGCGCGTTTGAACGCCGGTCCAGCACGATAGGGTCCTCCCGTCCCGGCAGATAGATCTCCTCAAACCGCTTTGCCAGGCCAAACATGGGCACGCTCGCTCCCGCCTCCTGCATGGCGCGGTGCGCAAAGAGCAATTGTTCCGGGCCGCCGTCGATCAGAATCACGTCCGGCAGCTTGGAAAAGCTGCCCGCATCCGGGTCCAGGCCCGCCTGCTCGCGCTCGTGGCGCTCCTTCAGCCCATGGGTGAAGCGGCGGGTGATCACCTCGGCCATGGAGGCGAAGTCGTTGGCGCCTTCGACGGTTTTGATTCGGTAGATGCGGTATGCCTTTTTATCAGGCAATCCGTCCTGAAAGACCACCATGCTGGCCACGCTCAAAATGCCCTGCGTGTTGGAGATATCGTACCCCTCAATGCGCCGGGGCAGTACGGGCAGATGCAGCGCCTCCTTGAGCTCCAGCATGGCCTGCCGGGTGCGCATGTCCTTGACCTCCGCGCTCTGTCGGTGCTTGGAGAGCGCGTCCTCGGCGTTTTTCAGGGTCAGGCGCACCAGATCCGCCTTGTCGCCCCGCTGGGGCACAGCCAGTGTCACCGCCCCGCCCCGCCGCTCCCGCAGCCAGCGCTCCAATTCGTCCAGCGGTTCAGGCAGCGCCTGCGCCAGCACGTTGCGCGGGATCAGATGTCCATCGTCGTAATACTGGGTCAAGAATCCGGCCAGTACCTCTTCCGGCGTCTCCGCGCCACAGTGCTCCATCAGGAAGGCCCGTCCGCCCTCAATGCGCCCCGCACGGATATGCGTCAGCTGCACCATGGCGTCCTGGTCATCCTGAGCCACGGCCAGCACATCCTGCTCCACATCGCGCGTCTGAATGGCGTGCTGTTCCTCCATCAGCTGGCGGATATCCGCGATCTTGTCCCGCAGCACCGCCGCCTGTTCGTACTCCATGCGGGCGCTGGCGACGTTCATCTCACGGGTGAGCTCGGCGAGCAGTTCCCGGCTGTCGCCGTTCAAAAAGTCGATGACGCACGCCAGGATGGCGCGGTACGCCTCCTCGCTCACCCCGCCCGCGCAGGGCGCCAGGCATTGCCCGATCTGATGGTGCACGCAGGGACGCCGGGGCGATTTGACGGGAAAGCGGAGATTGCAGGTGCGCAGCGGGAAAAATCGCCGCACTTCATCCATCACCTGCCGGACGGCGGTGGCCCCGATATAGGGGCCGAAGTACTTCACGCCCGCCCGCTGGTCATCCATGTTGCGGGCCAGGGTCAGGCGGGGGAAGGGCTCGTTGAGGTCGATGCGCAGATAGGGGTAGTGTTTGTCATCCTTGAGAAGGATGTTATAGAAGGGGCGATGCTTCTTGATGAGGTTGCATTCCAGCGTGAGCGCCTCAAAGTTGGTCTGGCAGAGCATGAGGTCAAAATCATCCACGCGGCTGACCATGGCGGCCACCTTCGGCGTATGCGAGCCGTGGAAATACTGCCGCACGCGGTTTTTCAGATTGACCGCCTTGCCGACGTAAATGATCTCGCCCCGGCTTTTCATGATATAGCAGCCGGGGCTTTCGGGAAGCATTTTGATTTTATAGGCCAACGTGGGATTCATGCCGCCGCTTCCTTTCAAGACCGTTCAGCACACTCGGTCGATGACTGCTCACCATCGGGAGCGGGCCGTTTGAAAAGCATGCTGCCTCCGCCCGTCAGGCTGCCGATAAGCAGCGCGCACGCGCCGCAGGACCACGCCATCACCTCGCGCAGAAACCGCAGGCGCAGCAGTTCCGGCGTGCGGTATTCCACCACGGTCGCAGAGGTCTGCCACACGTTCCAGAAGGCGGTCTGGATATCCTTGGGCTCCACCAGCACCGCGGGCACCCATTCCGGGAAGGTATACACCGGCTCCACCAGACGGGTAAACAGCCAGGCCAGCGCCGCCGCGCAGGCAACGTACCCCAGCGCAAGCAGCAGCAGTCGTCCTGCAGCAAAGCCCACCAGCCGCGCAGCATACTGCGTTTGCAGGCGGTCGTGATAGGCGGCGGCAAAGCGCGCGCTCCGGCGGTTCATCCACCTCACACCCCACAGCGCCAGCGCCATGCCGAGCAGCGTAAAGAGCATGCGCATGGGCATGGCAGCGTTCATGCGCTCCTTAATCAGGCTGATGGTGGTGCCATCGCCCAGCTTCTGTGCCGCGGTCTGGAAGGCGGACCATCCGCCCGCACCCTGCACGGGCCGCGCCTCATACACCAGCGCGGTCAGCGATACATTGGTCTCCTCCAGCGAGCGCAGCGGCACGTAAAGGCTGTAATCCATCTGATCGCCCACGCGCTTGCCCGCCTTGATTACCCCTACGATGCGGTAGCGCTGGCCCGCAACCTCGATTTCCTCACCCAACGGCTCGGCGTACTGAAACAGCGCCACAGCCAGCTGCTCATCCACCAGGGCCACTCGCTCGCCATAGATGCATTCGTCGGGGTAGAGCAGCCGGCCATTGAGCAGCACCGGGGAGTTGAGATAAAACCAGCTCTCTTCCACCCCCACCAGGCGAGTGCTTGCGCTCTTGCCCCCGTCAGGGACGGATACGGCCGCCGGCTGGGCCAGGGCATAGAGCGTGGCATCCTCGCAGGCACCCTCCAGTTCGGTTTCCAGCTCGCGGGTTTTCAAGCGCGCCTCGCGCAGACCTCCGTTGGTCTCCTGTGCGCCTTCCTCCGCCGCCACGGGCTGGGGCGCGGCATAGACATGCTGGAACGTGCCCGGCACCGCCTGGATCTTGATCCAGACAAAGGCCAGGACCGCCAGCGCGATGCCCAGCAGCACAAGCGTTCCCTTGCGGCGTTTGCAAAAAGCTTTCAGCATGGCTTACTCCACATACTCCATCACCGGCTTCCCATCCTCCACGGTACGGTCGGCCCGGTCGATGATGCTTTGATAGCTCAGGTCCTCCTGCACGCTGACCGCCGTATCGCTGCGGTCGATCACGGTGACGCTCGTCTTTTTGGCCTTCAGCCCGCCGGAGTTGAGGAACCCGCCGTATACGCGCTCCGCCACAAAGACATATTCTCCCTCGCCCTCGCTTCTAAGAGCGGAAGCGGGGATAATCGTAGCGTTTTTGCGTGCGCGGAACACGATGCTCACTTGCAGGCTCCCATCCTGCAAGAGCTTTTGCATGCCGCCCGCCGTACGCAAGAAATCCTCCGTAAGCTCGATTTCTGCGTATTTGCGCCCGTCGGTGTCATCCACCACGGCGGTGACTTCGCTGCGGAAGGTGTCATAATCGCCCGCCATCTCCACGCGCGCCCCCTCGGACACATCCTTTTTCAGATCGGTCACATCGGCGCGCAGCACCGGAACGTCCTCTTTTTTGGCGATGGTATAGGCGGACTTCTGCCCGTCATAGCTGTCACCGGCTTTGAGATCCAGTGCCACGATATACCCTTCGCTGGTCGCCGTCACCGTGCCCAAAGCCTGCTTGGCCTCCAGGAGCTTGACCATCTGTTCGCTGAGATCCTGCATTTCCTCCAGCAGCTTGTTGCGGTCGTTGATGTACTTGAAAACCTCGTCGCTGACCTTGATTTTCTTGTTTTCGTAGCTGGCGTAGAAATCGTCGCGCGCGGTCTGGAATGCCTCTCGGGCCGCGGAGGCGGCGCGGATGAGCGCCATGGTGTCGCTCGAAGCGCCTGCCTGCTTGGCCTTGGCTTCCCAGAGGGTCTGATCAAAGGTCAGGTCTATCCCCTCGGCGGCCGCAGCCAGACGCGCCTTGCTCTCGGCCTCATTGAGCGCATCCTGCTTTTCAATCATCAGGTCGTAGAGGTCGTTTTGCATGCTCTGCTTGGAGTTTTTGCGGTTCTTGATATCCAGGTCGATCAGCTCCTGCGACTTTTCGTTATACTTGGTCAGCAGGTCCTCTTCCTTGGTCTGGTAATCGTTGATGGTGGCGGTGAAGATGGTATCGCCTTCCTTGACCAACAGGCCGGGCTTGACATATACCTTATCCACCGTGATGGGATAATCCTTGGCCTTGTTGAGGGTGATTTCCGTTTCCACCGGGAAATAAGGCTTGGCCTCCACGGAGATCTTCTGCTCGATACGTCCCGTGGTGGCCTGCACCAGCTTGACCTTGGGTGTGGTGATGGTCTGGATGGTGCGCGAGAAATACATGCATGCCGCTACAATCACGCCCAGCCACACCAGCGCCTTGAGCGCGCGCTTTTTCTTGCTCATGAGTTCAGCCTCCCCCTTTTATTTCAGCTCGCTTAGCTGCACGCCCAGGAGGATATCGTCCTGGAAGTAGATGTAGATCAGCAGCATGGGCAGAAGGTACAGCGCCGCGCCCGCAAACGCTACGCCGGTAGAATCGGTGTTGATCTGGTTGAACATGACCGACAGCGGCTGCATGCTCTGATTGGTCAGGTAAATGAGCGGCTGCTCAACCATGTTCCAGCTGTCGGCAAAGCTCAGCGCCGCCGCCGCACACAGGATGGGGCGGCACACCGGCAGCATCACATGCACAAAGCAGCGCAGCGTGCCCGCGCCGTCCATCTGGCCGGCCTCGATGATTTCGCCGGGGATGCCGATCATGAACTGGCGCACCAAAAACAGATAAAAGGGCGAAAAGATCATGGGCAAAATCACCGCCCAAATCGTATCCAGCAGCCCCAGGGCCCGAAGGGTCATCACGCTGGGCGCCATGGTTACCTGGAAGGGCAGCACCATCAGCACCAGCACCAGAAAGAACAGCGCGTCACGCCCGCGGAACTGGAAGCGGCTGAGGGCATAGGCCGTAAGTGGAATCACCAACGCCTGCCCCACCAGAATGGCTCCGGCATACAGCACGCTGTTGCAGAACAATTGCAGATACTGCGGCTCTTCAATCAAAATGGTGTAGTACTGCCTCAGGCTGACCTGCGCGGGCGAAAAGAGGATGTCCATCCACCGGCTCTGGTCATAGCTGCCGCGCTGGGCCAGATAGGACGATATCTCACTCTTGGGGAAAAAGGAGTATAAAAACGTGAATACGATGGGAATGAGCATGATGACCGCGATCAGCGTCAAAATCAGGCAGCTTACGGGCCTGGCCCTACGCACGCGCCGCATCAGCCTGCGCGCGCTTCGCCTGCGCCGCTTCCCTGCCGCGGCGATGGATACGTGGCTCTGCGCCATGGAACACGCTCCTTTCTTCAGGCGGTTTCGCCCTGCCGCACGCTCTTGGTGCGGTAGAGCAACAAGAACAGGGCGATCACGATCACCGCAAAGGAGTAGGCCGCGGTGGTCACATCCTGATAATCCAGCTTGGCAAACTTGTTGTTCATATAGTGCTGGAGGGTATAGATGCTCTCGTCGGGATAGGCGCCGCCGATGAAGTACACTTCCTTGAAAATCTTGAAGGCGTTGACCACGGCCAGCACAAACACCAGAAACGCGGTGGGCAGGATCTGGGGCAGCGTGATCGACCACTCGCGCCGGAACCAGCCGGCGCCCTCCAGGCTGGCGTATTCATACAGGGACTCCGGCACGGCCTGCAGCGCGGCGGTGAAAATAACCACGCTGAACCCAAGGTTTTTCCAGATATAGAGCAGCACGATGGGCACACGCAGGGCTGCGCCTTCCAGCCAGAAGACACGGTCAAAGCCCATCGCCGTCACCAGACGGTTGATCGGCCCGCCGTAGTCAAAGAGAATGAGCCAGATGATCAGCATGGCAGCCGAGGGCATCAGATAGGGCATGAGCAGGGCGTTGCGATAGAAGGTGCTGCCTGCGATGGGCTTGCGCAGCATGCCCGCCAGCAGAAAGGAAAGCACGAAAATCACCGGAGCGCACAAAAGCGACAGCTCGATGGTGTTTTTCAGACCCAGCTGAAACACCTCATTCTGCCACACGCGCAGATAGTTGTCAAAGCCTACGAAGCGGTTGTCGATGGTGCCGTCGGTCAGGCTGAACCATATGCCCCATACAAAGGGCACCAGGTAAAAGGCCAGCAGGCCTACAAGACCCGGCAGCAGATAGAGCCAGACGGATTTTTTACGAAACATGCATAGCTCCTTTGGCGGCATTTTTCACGGCAATGGCCAGGAATGCGCAGCCGCGCCGGCGGACCCGGCAAGGGGGCCCGCCGGCGGCGGAGGAAGGCGCGCTTTCGCGTTATTGGTCTTCCAGCTGCATCAGCCTAACGCGCTGGTCCAGTTCGCGCACGAGGGAATCCAGGTTTACCGCACCCTCAATGTACTGCATCAGCAGCTTGTTGATCTCGCTGGTGGCAGAGGTGTCGGCATTTAGGAACACGTTCTGCCGGATGACATAGATCAGGGGCGCCACGTTCTCACGGTAATCGGCAATCTGCTCCGCCGTCACGGAATAGCGGTAGTTTTCCCAATCCGCGATGCTTTCCTCCTGCCACTGAATCTGCTGCTCGATCTCGGCGCGGTTCTCCTCTGAGGCGTTCTCCAGGCTCTCCTGCATTTTGGCCAGGGACTCCTGCATGTCCTCAAGGTTGGATTGATAATAATCGTTTTCTACCGGGTCGTTATGATCGGGGAACAGGACGATGTTCGCGCTGGTCTTATCCAGATTATCCAGATATTCGCTCACATAGAGCAGCGCCTGATCCATGCGCTTGGTGCGGGGGTTGATGGTCATGACGTTCAGGTTCATGCCGATGAACGGCTCTCCCCCCTCCTCCAGCGACAGGTAGAGCGGCTGGAAGCGTTCGTCCTGATAGCCGAGGTAGCCCACGCTCATGGACGTGCTGAACAGCGCATCCGGGGTCCAGTAGGTGTCTTCGTCCTGATCCTGCACGCTGAGGATTTCCTCAAAGTCGATGGCGGAAAAGCCTTCCATCAGCCTGCGGAACACCGGCGTGTCAAAGACGAGCTCGCCGCCCTGCTTCTGCATGTAGGCGATGTAATCGTTGAGCAGCAGGGAATAGAGCAGCTGGCTGGAATAGCTGCCCAGGTCGAAGAGGGAAATTTCGGGATGGTCCTCGCCGTAGTCCCACACCCAGTTGGCAGCAAAATCATACAGTTCGGGCAGCGACGTGGGCAGGTCATCCTCGGTCAGCCCCAGGCTTTCCCACAGCTCCATGTTGACGCCATAGCACGTTCCGCTCATGCCTACGGGCACGCCGTAGAGCTTGCCGTCTACCATGAGGGGCTCCACCACTTCGGGATACATGGCGGATACCTTCTCCATGATGTCCGCACTCTGACTGAGATCCGCGCAGTAGCCCTTTTCAATGAGGCGTTCCACAGGCATATAGGACAGGCCCATCAGCAACACGTCATACGCGCCCGTATCCGCCACCATGGCCTGGGTGAGGGTTTCGATATCGCTGGTATAGTCGCCGCTCACGTCCACGGCGATTTCGGGGTGGTTGCTCACAAACTTGTTATGCGCTTCGCTCCCGAATTCGCCGAAGATGGTCAGCGCGCCGTTTTCAATTCCCTCCGGGTCCAGCTTGAACACCTGGATCCCGTTATAGTTGCTGATCAAAACATAGTATCCGTCCGCATAGAGGACCTGCCCCCCGTTTGAAACCATGCCGCCGCCGGTATAGGCGCTCAGGCGTTTTTCACCGCTGGCCAGGTCGATGCCCGCGATGCGGGAACCGTCCATATAGTACAGCGTGCCGTTTCCCACGCAAATACCGCTGGTGGAATAGCCGCCCATCGTGTTATCCGTCGGCAGGTCCGCCAGAGAGGCGACCGCGTCCTTTTCGGGATCGAAGAGGCCGTATTGTGCCGCCTGGGTCAAGTCCACCTGGGTGGTAGCGGAATAGAGGGCCGAAATATCATACACCAGCGCCATGAGGGTACCATCGCCCACGGGCGCGAGGCTCAGGAGGTTTTCGCAGGCAAAGTCCTGCTTTTCACCTGTTTCCAGGCTCATGCGGCCGGCCACGGCGTATGGCGTGCCCATGTACACCATGCCGGTGTAATACAGCCAGTCTCCCTCGCAGAAGAAGCTGCTCAGCTCCACCGTGGAGGAATACTCCTCGCCTTCCTCCTTGCGAATCAGGCCGGAGGTATCCACCGTAAGGCCCTCCACTTTGGCGGGAGCGAAAGCGCCGGTATCGTCCAGCAGCGTCCACACCTCGCCGGAGGGGGTGCACAGGCCGCAGACGCGGCCGTTCCACACGAACAGACGGTCCATGCGGATCTGGCCTTCCTCGGTTTCCGGAACATCGGTATAGTACTGGGTGTTAAGAACCTCACCCAGCACAGTCGGCTCGTTTTTGTCCACGGGGCGCGTGGCAACCGCGCCGCTCTGATAGAGCAGATACAGGGTACTTCCCATATTGGTGGCCGCAGTGACGGCGTCGTCATCGTCCACGGCGATGGATACGCCGCCAACGGGTACGCTCACAGCCATGCCCGCCGCCCATCCGGGCAAGGAGCATAAAAGCAGCGTCAGCGCCAGAAGCAGGGAAAGGGCTTTCCGAGTCATGTTACATATCCTCCAGCATCATCATTCTCACCCGCTGATCCATTTCGCGGATGTAGGTATCCAAATCGATGGCATGGTCCAGGTACTGGCTGGTGAGCGTATCCAGCTCGTTGCTTGATTCGGGGTTGGTCAGCGGCGTCTGAGGCGTCACGTACAGATAGGGCGCCACCTGCTCGCGGTAGGCCTGAATCATTTCTTCCGTCACGCTCATGCGCTGGTTTTCCAGCTCGTCCAGGTAGCCCTGAATCTGCTCCCGGGTTTCGCGCAGGGAAGCCTTCTCGCTCTCATCCGCCTTTTCGATGCGGCTGTCCACATCGCGCAGGCTTTCTTCGTAGCTCTGCTTCTGGACCTCGTAATAGCTGTTGGGCACGGGGTCGTTCTGGTCGGGGAAGAACATGATGTTTTCCGTTTCCGCCTCGTAATGCCCGGCATACGCGGTCAGATAGGCGGCCGCCTGATCGATGCGCGTGCTGCGGGGATTGACGATCATCACGGTCATGCTCACGGGCACAATGGGCTCCGTCTCGCCGTCCAGGCTGAGAATCAGGGGCTGGTTGACACTGCCGTATCCGCTCTGGCCCATCGAGCGGGGCGTGGCCTCGGCATACGAGGTGAAAAGCTGCTGCTTTTCATAGAACTCATTGGCGTCATCGCCTTCCCAGACCTTGTCCCCCTTGACCTCGTAGGGGTCCAGCTCGGTAAAGTCGATGGCCTCCAGCGCCTGCATGAGCTTTCGGAACAGCGGGGTGTCAAAACTGATGCTGCCGGTATCCCGCAGCTGCGCCGCCACATACTGCTTGCAGATCATCTGGAACAGGGGCCTGCGCATATTGAGGTCCATCAGGGCCACGTCGGCGTTTTCCTCGCCGTAATCATAATAGAAATTCGCCGCAAAGTCCAGGAATTCCAGCCAGGTGGTGGGCAGATCGTCCTGGGTGAGCCCCAGCTTTTCCATGGTGTCGGCATTGACGCCCATGCCGCTGGTATAGAGCGAAACAGGCAGGCCGTAGAGCTTGCCGTCGCGCATGACCGACTCGGTAAAGCGCGCATCCATGCGCCCGGCCACGGCCATCAGCTCCGGATAGCCGCTCAGGTCCGCGGCATACCCCTTGTCGATCAGGCGCGCCACGGGATTGGCGTCCGTGTTCAGGCTGAACACATCTATGCTGCCGGTGCCGCTGACCATGGCAGTGGTGAGCTCTTCCATGGTCTGCGGGTAATTGCTGGCGAGCGTCACGTTCAGCTCGGGATGCTCGGCCACCACAGCCATATGCTTCATGGTCCCGCCCTCGTTGGCGATGGTCAGCGCGCCCGCCGCCAGCTCCGGCGTATCCAGCCGGCGCACATAGGCGCCGTCTCCGTTGGCATAGACGATCATGCCGCCGGAAAGCGCCGCAAAGGTCGTGTCCGACCCGGACCAGGCGTTCACCGGCAGATAGGCGCTGACGCGGGATTCGCCCGTAGCCATCGGCACGGCATAGATCGTCGCGTCGCAGCAGTAATAGGCGGTATCGCTTTCCCGGTCGTAGGTCAGATTGTTCAGATAGCTGCCATTCAGGGTGGCCACGGGGGTCGTTCCGCCCGTGGCAGGATCATAGACGGCCATCTGCGTCATGGGCGCTTCCATGTCTTCCGGGCCCGGCACAGGCTGTACCAGCGCCAGATACTTTCCATCCTTGTAGGCGCACAGCGCACGCAGCGTGCTGTCCACCCCCTGCTGTGCGATCAGCTTGCCGGTATCCAGCGCGTAGCGCTCTACAAGCAGGCTGCTTTCTCCCTCACCATAGTTCTCAGCCAGGCGCACCACTTCGCCTTCCTGCGTAAACATGGAGCTGACATAGCTGCCGTAATAGATGCCGTCTTCGGACGGCTCTTCCTCCACGGTCTCCAGCGTGCACAGGGGCTGAACTGCCGCGCTGCCCGCGCCGTCCACCAGCCGCATCACCTGACGGCTGCTCTCGTCGAAGCCGTAGAGGCATTCGCCGTCGGCCAGCAGGCGGGTGACCACCGGCGTGGTGGCATCCGTGCTTTCATTCCGATAGCTGCGCAGCCCTTCCAGCACGGTTTCCGGCTCGTTCATTCCGGCGCTCCAGCGTTCCAGCCAGACCTGCCCATCGTTCGAGCCGCTATACAGGTTGCTCACAAGCAGGTACAGGTTTGCGCCCACAACCTGTCCGGACCGGACCGTCCATGCATCGGCATCGGTATAATCGGTCATGACATGCAGGTTGATATCTACGGCCTCGGCCAACGCCGCTGAAAAGAGCAGGCACAGGCACAGCGCGGTGCACATCAGATGTTTCCACAGGTGCTTCATGGTATTTCCCCCTTTTTTCCGGCAAGCCGGACAAAATCACCGGCGCTTTTCCTTCCCGCAGACTGTTTCATGCGTGGGAGGATAAACGCCCATTGCATAGGACGAATGACACTGCGGAATTGTTCCATGTTTGTCAAATTTAACACGGAACGGATGTGCATGCCGGATCAGGGCTGGTAATAGTTAGCCATATGCTTGACTCTGCCGTTGCTGTCCAGGTCATATTCCAGCACCCAGACCTTGCTGGTGGAAATCTGGCAGCTGTAGCGCACGGTGCGGGTGCCGTCGTCGTTGACCAGCACCTGCCCCACGTTGGGATATTCGTAATACAGGCCGCGCGTACCGTTGGGGGCCTCCACCTGTCCAAAGTCCTTGTAAACGGAGACGATCTCGCTTTCCGTGCTGCCAAAGCCCACCCCGCGCGGCGGCGTGCCGATTTCGCTGTTCATGTCCACGCGCACCAGCTGCCAGGCGCTGTTTTCCAGGATAAACACGGCATAGCCCCAATTGTACTGCAAATGCCGCGCCGAGTTGGTCAGGTTCAGATAGGTGGTTTCCAGCTCCTGGGACGGGTTGCCGAAGGCGGCCTTGAACTCATCAATGGAGGTTTTATTCAGCGTAAAGCTGCCAAAGGTGTCGCTTTCCCCGTACATGTCCAGCGGGTAGGGGGAGACGTTGAACTTATAACCCACCTCCAGCGTGGGGCTCATCTTCCCGTACTGGTTGACGCATACGGCTTTGAGCGTCACGCGGCCGGAGGGCAGCTTGATGGGGGTGCCGTCATAGACCGGGCTTTCCTCTGTGGGGGTGGAGCCATCGATGGTGTAGTAATACACATAATGGCTTTCGATCTCCGCCTGCTCGGCCTTGGTCAGCCCCGCCTTCTGGGTTTCACTCAGGTTTCCGGGACGGAGGCTGACCTCGCGCAGGGTTTTGTAGGTATTGGGCGCCAGATTGCATTTGGGCGCGGGCGGCGTGGGATAATAGAAGGTGTAGGACACGCTGATCGGATCGCTGACCAGATCTCCGCTGACGGCCACTGCGCGCAGCGTGACCGTGCCCTCTTTGGGGATGATGCTGCCATCCTCGCAAAGAATGCCGTCTTCCGGCAGCACCGCGTCGTCATCCACGGTGTAGTACACGTCGTAGCCCTGAGGTGAGGTGAGGGAGATGTCCTGCTCCATGGCGCTGATCTCGTAGCGCCCGGCTGTGAGGCTCACCTCCGGCATGGCGGGAAGGAAGTCCTCCCGTTGCTGGCGGAAGTTTTCACGGTCGGTGTTTTCGTAGGCCAGGAGCATCATGTCCGCCGCTTCCGGGCCGCGGTCCTGCTCCAGATACATGCTGATGAGCGCCGTGTAGGCCTCGCTGCGGAAGGGGCTGACCTCCTGCGCGAGCCTTAGATACACCGCCTCGGCCTGATCGTCCTGCGCGTCCAGTTCATAGGCGTTGGCCAGCAGCAGCAGGCCGTCGTAGTTCTCCGGATCAATCACGTCGCTGATGCGCAGGCAGACGATCGCCATCTGCACGTCGCCCACGTCCAGGTAATCCTGACCGGCCATGCGGTAGGCCTGCGCGGGCACGCCGCTCCACTGATCGATCAGCTCCTGACGCTCCTCCTGTACCAGGGGATCGTCCGTGTTCTGTGCAAGGGCGAACATGCCCTCGGTAGCGGCCATGGCATTGCGGCGCGCGGTGGCTCGCTGGCCGCTGTCGCTGCGGCTCATGTAGAGCATATAGCCTGCGCCCGCCAATACGGCCACCAGCGTGAGCGCCACGCCGATCAGCATCCAGTTGATATTGTGCCTGCGAACCGGATGCACCCGGCCATGGCCTGTTTTCAGCGCAGGCGCGCGCCCGCGCGCGTTGACCGGCACTCCGCGCCGCGTATCGGGGCGGCTGCTGCCGCGCTCGGTCTGAAAGGTCGCGGCCGGCTTGCGGCGAGGGACGTGCCTCACCTCCTCTACAGGCAGGGCGGACAGGTCGTAGTCGCCGTATTCTTTGGAGCGGTTGGCCCCGGATGGCAGCGTGGGCGCCGTAGCGCTGACCCTGCCCTGACGGATGGCGCGCACCCCCGTATCCTGAAAGGCGGAACCGCCATAGCGGCCCAGATAGGTGCCGCAGTTTTCGCAGGTAAGCGACCCGTCGGGCATGGAATGTCCGCAGCGTTCACAGATCATGAGAAATGCCTCCTTTCGGCGGCGGGACGCTTACACGCCCGCGCGGTTGTTGACCGGGCGGTCGTTGATAAACAGCTCGAAATGCTGGCCCAGAAACTTTGCCGCCTGCTCGCACATCAGGATGCGGGGCAGGTAGATGCTCAGATACTCCAGCACGCTGGAGGACTCGTCCATCTTGAGCTCCTGGCGGATGATCTTATGCTTGCGGTCCACGATGACGCTGTTTTCCTGAATGGCAAAGTTGACGCGGTCATGGATATCGCCCACATCCGGGCGGCCGTTGCGCACGCGGCTCTTGTGCGCGTCCGACTTATCGGCGATGGCCAGGGCGGCGGATACCGCGCTGGACACCGTGCCGCTCTGCTCCTCGTGGTTGCCCACGGCGGTGATGATAATCATCACGTCTTCGATATCCATGCCGATTTCCCGCAGCAGGGGAAAGAGCAAAATAGCGCCGTTTGGGCCGTGATCGTGGCGGTTGACGCTGTTGCCCACGTCGTGTACCCAGCCGGCGATGGCGGCCAGTTCCACCTCGCGCTCGCTGTATCCCAGGCTTTTCAAAATGCCGCTGGCCGTGCGGCTCACATAGCCCAGGTGCCGGGGGCCGTGATCAGTATAGCCAAGCGTTTCCAGATAGCGGTTGCCCGCCCGGACCAGCGCCTTGATGCTTTCGTTCTGTTTGATTTCCTGAAGGGTAATCATGTATGCCTCCTTTGCAAAGCCGTCTTTGCCGGTCAGTTCTGCGCCCTTTGCAGCCTTTTGAAGGCCTGATAGGTAGGATCGTGCGTCCAGTCGCGCACGGGAGCCTCGCTGCCCAGCCGTTCAATGGCGCTTCGGATTTCGACAAAGTCGGTGTAGGTCACATCGTCGCCCTCGGCTACGTCCAGCAGGGCTTCCAGCGCGTGATCGTCATCCAGCTTGGCCAGGTAGCCAGCGTAGAGAGCGCGCTTGTCCTTGGTGGTTTTGAACTGCTCCAGCGCAAAGCGGAACACATCCTCGTCGCCGGGATAATCGGCCAGCACGTCCAATAGCGCTTCCTTGCCCTCCTCGCCGGCGGCCAGAAAAGCCACCTTCGCCGGGCCGCGCACGCCCTCGCCCATCTGTCGCAGGCTTTCCAGGGCGTTGTCGAGGATGTCCTCCTCATCGTCGCGCTCCACCTGCCAGCGAATAAAATCCACCATGGGCAGCGTGCTGTCGATCTGCCTCAGCAACTCGATGGCGTCCATGCGCGCCTCGCAGGGGGCGCTTTTATCCTTGGCCAGCGCCATCAGCGCCGCCTCGTCTCCCAGCTCCGCCAGACGATCCAGCAGCGGATCAGGCACAGGAACCCCTTCACTGATGTATCCGCAGAGCAATGCGCACAGCTGTGCGCTGTCGGAAAAGCGGTCAAAGTATTCCCCCGGCGTACAGCCTTCCAGCCAGTCGGCAGGGGTGTTCAGCCAGCGCAGGTACACATCGGGCACCTCGTCCTCCATATCCTCCGGACGGCGGAAGCGGTGGCGGTTTTCCTCAATCCACTTGTTCAAAACCTCGGTAAACCGGGCGTCAAAATCAATAATGTTCATGCGTATTATCCTCCTTGAGGCCGCGCAGCATATGCAGGGCGCTTTTCAAAGCGTGTGCATCCTGCGCATTGAGGCGCATCGTATCGATGCGCTGGGGTGGCAGTCCTCTTTCGCAGCGGTAGCGAATGCTCAGCGCCAGCGGCCACACCTTGCGGCGGTCCGCGATCAGGCGAAAACGCTCGCTTTCACTCATCCGCCTGACCCGTGCCAGCGCCCACGGCATAAAGCTGCCGTCCTGCGCAAGCGCAGCGGCGCGGTTGAGGCATCGGGTAATCATGCGCTGATAGAAGCTGGCCGTCTGAGGTGGGGGCTGAGTGGGGTCCACATAGCCCAGTCGCCCATCCTGCCACACGGCATAGGGCGCGGGCGCACCCATGGAGACGAGCATCGCCATCGCTACCCGCTTGGTGAGCGACCCGCGTGGATCGGCCAGCAGCACCTGTCGGAGCAGGCGCTGCGCATCCTCCGGCGGCATGGCCGCGCACACGGAGGGAAGCAGCTTTGCCGGCCAGTCCGTAGGCAGGGCCAGCATATAAAGGAAACGCGCCCGCAGCTTCGCATCCGCAGCCATGGCGGCGGCCAGCGCTCCGGGGCCTTCCCGCACGGCCTGAGTCACCGGCTTGAGACACCGGTTCAGCTCCTCTTCGTTCAGCGAACCATAATAGGATACGCTCGCCGCCTCGGCCCGAACCTGCTCGGGGGTCAGCGCGCGGGTTTCCATATCCATCACACGGTTGAACAGCACCTCGCCGGGCACGTCATCCGGGTCCAGTTCACGGCACAGGTGAATGGAGCGGCTCGCCTCCTCCAGCCTGCCCAGCTTGAGCAGACACACCGCCAGGTCATACAGAACGGGATAGCGGCCTGAGCACCGCTTCAGACTGCGCGATAGCATGGCGTACGCGGCCTCATGCGCTCCCAGCTGCTCGGAGGCCAGGCACACCAGCAGCTCATCCGCCGGTGTCGAGGCGCAGACCGCCGCGCGGGTCAAGGCGGAAGCCGCTTCCCCCGCTCTGCCCAGCCTTCCCAGAAGGCACGCCGCCGAGGCGGACAGCTGTGCGTCATACGGACGCAGACGAAGGGCGCGGCGCACATACCGGAGGGCCTCCTGCGGCCTGCCGGCCCGCTCATGCCACAGGGCGGCCAGTTCGTCCCGGCGGGCATAGGGCGCCTGAAAGGGGGCCCGCCTCGCGCGCTGGAGGGCGCGGGATGCGCCGTCCATATCGCCGCGCGCCATGCGCGACAAAATCATATGCATCAGCCCGTTCAGCCGGGCGCGCCGCTTGACGGGAGGCTCCCAATAGGCCTCTTCCATTTCGTACACGTCGCCGTCCCAGGGCGCGGGCACGGTCTGTCCGTCATCCGGCGCATTGAAATAGAGCGAGAAGGCATCAAGCCCCTCCTGACGGTGCCCCAGGGCGATCATATTCTGGCCGATCAGCCCGTAGAGCGCCACGCGCGAAGGATCATACGCCAAAGCCGCAAACGCCTCGCGGTTGCTGGCCTCGTAGCAGTGCAGCTGCCTGAGGGTGAGCGCGTAGCTGGCCGGGCCGGCTGCGTAGCCGGGGTCGGTACGGGCGGCATGGCGCTCCAGCACCGCCGCGCGGCGCAGATCTCCTGCCTGCTTGCATTTTTCCGCCCGCCGCAGCCAGTAGGGCGCCGGGCGCTGAAAGGTATCCATGTGTATGCTGGTCATTGCTTCCTCTCCGCCCCGCCTTTGCGCGGGGCAAGCCGAATGCTCATGCCTGCGCCTGATTGAGCAGGCGCAACAGGTCCTGCTGGGTGAATCGCTCGGTCTTTTTGCAGAAATGACAGGTCAGCTCCGCGCCGTCCTGCTCATCCTGGATCATGCGGCCCAGCTCCTCGCGGCCCATGGCGATGAGCGCCTTTTCCATGCGCGCCCGCGAGCAGTTGCACCGGTAGCACATTGGCGTCCGGGCAAGCACCACGGGCCGGAGGCCCTCAAACCACTTCTCCATGAGCGCCTCCATGGGCTCGTGGCACAGTTCGCGGCTGACATCAGCCATCATTGGGCTGCGCAGCTCGAGCTGGCTGATAATATCGTCCGTACAACCCGGCAGGGGCTGCAGGAGCACCCCGCCGGCCGACAGCACCACCTCGCCGCTGACCAGCACGCCCAGGCTCTGGAGCGTGGGCGTCTGCTCGCTGACGACATAGTAGTTGGCAAAATCTTCGGCAATCTCGCCGGATACCAGGGGTACCTGCCCTACATAGGGGCTTTTCATGCCCATGTCGCGCACTACGCTCATGCGTCCCTCACATCCCACGGCGCGTCCCACATCCAGTTTTCCATTGGGTTTGAGCGGCATTTCCAGGCCCGGCACATCCACGCAGCCGCGCACGCTGTCGTGATCCGCGACGCAGACGATGCGGCCCAACGGGCCTCCGCCGTCGATGGTCACGGTCACGCTGGCCTGGTCCGCCTTGAGCATCGCGCCCATCATGGCGGTGCCCATCAGCGTACGGCCCAGGGCTGCCGTGGCCACCGGGCTGGTCAGATGGATGGCCGCTGCCTCGGCCACGGTATGGGTGGCGGTGAGAAGCAGGCCCCTGACCATACCATCCATCAGGGTAATATGCAGCAGTTGGTCCTTTTGTTCCATATGCGTTTCCTTCTTCCGTTTGTCCGTTATGCCTGCGGCACCTCGGTCATGCGTTCGCCCACAGTGGGAGGCGCTTCTTCGGTCAGCGGCTTGCGCGCCGCCAGAAACCAGCGCACGGCGTGAGGTTCCGGCGGGGAGAGCTTTTTATCGCCGTAGAGCCGGATATCGGTAAATCCTACGGCCTCCATCAGCTCGGTCAGCAGCTGTGCGCTGTGCGCATATTGCCGCTGCTGCTCGCCGATGCGCAGGTAGGTTTCGTCCTTCTGCCTCACGAAGATGGCCAGGTTCAAATCCACATATCCCTGTGCACGGTTGTACCGGTTCTGCCACAGGTAGGCGATCTCCGGAGTTTCATCTCCGATGAAGTGATTGCCCAGCACATGCTCCAGCTTATAGGGCGTGCTCAGGTCCACAAACAGCGCGCCGCCCTCGCGCACGCTCAGAAACGCCGCACGGAAGAAATCCGTCAGCTCGCTGGCGTCCTTGAGGTAGTTCAGGCCGTCATTGGTGCATAGTACGGCGTCCATGCACCGGTGCAGATGCAGCCGGCGCATGTCCTGCCTGACGAAAGGAATCATCGCGCCGGTGCGGCGCGCCTTCTGTGATGCCTCGAACAGCATGTCGGGCGAGAGATCCACGCCGGTCATCTGATAGCCCATCTTGCTCAGCGCAATGGTGATGCTGCCCGTACCGCACGCGCATTCGCATACCTTTCCGCGGGGAACGCCATAGCGCTCCATCAGCTCGTGATAGAACCGCGCCCAGGCCAGATAATCCACGTCGGCCATGAGCCTGTCATATACGGATGCAAATGCGGTGTACATGCGTGTGTATCGCTCCTTCTAAGGCTTTCGTCTGTGGCTTTGACCGATGAGCCCGCCGATGCGGCCCGTTTCCTTGGCGCTCAGTCCCGCCCAGCCTACCTGGCGCACGCGGTCCAACAGGCCCAGTTCCCGCGCCAGCTCGTACTTCATGCGCTCCTCGCGGGTCAGCCTTGTCAGCGCGTCGCGCCGGATGGCGCCGGTCAACAGCTCGTCCTTTTTGCCCATGTCTTTCCCTCCCTTGCGTGGGTAGGTTGTGACAAAGGCGTGTTCCTCATTCGCCGGCTTCTCCGCCGCCGTCCTCTTCATCCTCGTCGTCCTGGGCGTTGTAGAGTCCGCGGCCCACCTGGGCGCCTTCGATGTTGGGGTTGATATAGCGGTCAAACACCGCGTTGGAATAACTGGCCCCCACAAAGCGGCTCAGGCCGAAGCCGATGACGATGTAATAGACCGCAAGCCCCATCAGGGCATACTGCATATAGGGCGTAAAGAGCGCAACCAGTGCCGCGATCACCCACGGCAGCAGGGAAAGCAGCTTCAGCCCTACTGTGATGGGAAGGCGGCCGATGGTCATGATCAGGCTGTTGCGCAGGACATTGCGGTAGTTCAGCTTATACGTTACAATCTGCGGATAGATATACATCAGCGAGCACAGCCACAGGACTCCGATCATGATGCAGATCACCTGCGGGATCATAAACAGCAGGTTGGTGTTGGCCATTTCGCCGTAGAAGGTAACGCACACGTACATCAAAAGCGGCACCATGCCGGTGATGAACCCCGTCAGCAGGCCATACTTCCAGTTGCCTTTGACCGTGTCGATGAAATCCGACCAGATAAACGCATGCTCGTCGCGCGCCCAGTTGCGCGTGACATAGGCCACGCCCGTCGTAAACGGGCCCGTCAGCGCCAGGCAGGGCACCAGCAGCAGTAGCGTTTGCATGATAATGGTGCTCATGCCCTGGGTGTAGCTCTGCGTCATCTCTGCAAGGGCCTCGGCCGTGATCTCGCCGGCCTCCAGCTGCATTTGCGCGTCTGCCACGTTGGCCAGCCCCGCGTACCACAAAAGCAGCCCCCGGCCGATGACGAAGATGGCCGGAAGCCACGCCACCGCGTACATCAAATTGAGGCGGATGAGGCCGGACAGGCGCACGCGCAGCATTTCCCAAAACAGCTGCCACCGCGTCTGGGGAAGATCCTCTTTGGTATAATCGCCCTTCCCGCTTTTGCCGTAGTAATAGCGGTTCATCATTTTTCCAAACATGTCGGTTCCTCCGTCAAGCATAAGGATACAGCATGCATTATAGCACACGCAGTTGAGCGCGTCAAAACAGGCGCGTCTCTCAGGGGAGCTCATCCGCAAAGTTTACAGCTTCTTCATAAAGCAAAAGGACCGCCGCACCCGCACCAGCTGGCGCGGGGCGGCGGTCCGTCCACACAGGGTTAGATGCTGCAGGGCACCGCATTGCTGGAGAACAGCTTTTGCTGCGTCTGCTGCCCGGCCACGCCATCAATGGCCAGGCCGTTGAGCTCCTGGAACACCATGACCGCGTTTTGCGTCACGGTGTCATAGGTGCCGGAGATGTCGCCGTCGTAGTACTTCAGTTCGTACAGGGCATATTGCAGGCGTTTGACCGCGCTGCCGGTGGAACCCACATCCAGCTTGGAATAGCTGCCGCTTTCCGACGTGCCGCCATAGAGCAGACGCTGGGTGGTGGGGCCGGCCATGCCGGTCACCCGCAGGCCTGCCGCACGCTGGTATGCCTCCACGGCCGCCTCCGTTCCGCTGCCGTAGCTGCCGTCCACGCTGCCGCTGTAGTAGCCCGTCGCCTGCAACGCGCTCTGCAGCGCCGTTACATTGGAGGAGCTGGAGCCCGTGGTGATGGTGGTGTAGCCGTTGGACGACGCGGTCTTTCCGTAGTTGTCGGGGCTGGAGCTGCTGCCGGAGGACGAGCCGCCGGAGGAGCCTCCGTTCAAAGCGGCATAGATGGCGTTGAGCGTGGCCTTGCCCGCAATGCCGTCGGCCTTGAGGCCGCTGGATTGCTGGAAGGCCGTGACCGCGGCGGTGGTTCCGCTGCCATAGTCTCCATCGACGCTGCCGGTATAATACCCCAGCGTCTTCAGGTTCTGCTGCAGGGACCGGACCGCGCTGCCGGTGTTGCCCTCCCTGAGCGATCCAAGGTGGCCGACCACGCTGGAAGCCTTTTTCGCCGACTCGGAATACAGCTTGGTCAGCGTCGTGGGTCCGGCGATGCCGTCGGCATAGATGGAGTTGCGCTCCTGGAAAGCAATGACCGCGGCCTGCGTGGTTTCGGCGAACTCGCCGTCAGCGGTTCCGCTGAGATAGCCCAGCACGATCAGGCGATTCTGCAGGATCTTGACCTGGCTGCCCGAGGAGCCCAGCTGCAGATAGATATCCGTCTTGCCGTTGGTATAGGACGAACTGGTAGAGGAACTGCTGCTGGAAGAGCTGCTCGAACTGCTGGAAGAGCTGGAGGAGCTTGAGGAGCTGGAAGAGGTGGTGGTCTTTTTCCTGGCGCTGCTGGAATAGAGCTTCTCAATGGTACGGGTACCGGCCTTGCCGTCCACGGAGAGGCCGTTGGCAGCCTGGAAATCACGCACTGCCTGCTCGGTGGCGGCGCCGAAGTCGCCATCCGCGCTTCCGGTCAGATACCCCAGGTCCTTCAGCCGCTGCTGGAGGCGCTTGACGTCGCTGCCGGTAGAGCCCATCTTGAGCGTGCTGCTGCCGGAGGAGGTGCTGGAGGGCGTAGCCGTGGCGCTGGGCGCATTGGTAGGCGCCGTCGTGGGAGGCAGCGTGGCCGTACCGATCTGCGGAGCGCTGGTCGCGCCACTGATGGGCGCACTGGTGGGACTGACATTGCTGGGCGGGTTGGTCGCCGTGTCATTGCCAAAATCCCATGCGCTCCAGTCCACCTCGTTGCTGGTGGGCGCGGGCGTAGGCGTGGGCGTCACACTGGGCGTAGGCGTCACGACGGTATCGAAAGTCTGCCCGCCGTCGCCCACGGTCAGCCCGTTGTTGCTGTCCACAACGCGGTCGGGTTCCATATAGCAGGCACTCAGAACCACACAGGCGGCAAGCAGCAGCGCCGCAACAGCCGCCCGCTTCAGCCGCGCATGGCGGCTCCTGTCCGTGGCATGGGGATGCTTCACAATCAACACTCCGTTTCCTCAAGGAAGTCGAAAAGGAAATGTTACAAACCTCTTACACCTGTACAAAGGGCGGACGCCCTTTGCATCAAGCATATTGTACAGGGAAAATACGGGAAAATCAACCCCGAATATTTCACGCTGCATAGAATTAACGATTCATTCATGCCTTTCGTTCCCTCGAATTTGAAATAATTTTGTCATATTTCAGCAGTCCTTCGTCATATTTGACGAACGCTTCTCCCAGCCGCAGGGAATAGAGCGCCCATTCTTTCACCGGCCAGGGGGTCCCCGCCAGCAGCGCCTGCCGGTAGTAGGAAATCTGCCTGCCATAGCGCTGCCACAGCTCGTCCGCAGCGGCCACGCGGTCCGTTTTGAAATCCACCAGCACCCATGCGCCATCTTCCAGAAAACACAGGTCGATCACGCCCTGAAGCAGCGTGGGAAACGGCTCCTCCACATGCAGGTTGAAGCTCCACTCCCGGCGCACCATGGAAGCCGCGAGCATCCGCTGACCCAGGGGACCGGTCAGAAAGCGCGCAGCCATCCGCACATCCGCCAGTTCGGCCTCCGCGGGGGTCATCACACGTTTTTCCACCAGCCGGGCCAATTCGCTTTTAATATGGAAGGAAATCGCTTTTTCGTTCCCCTTCGCCGCCCGCGCACCCTCCAAATCCATCAGTCCCAGCAACCGGTGCGTCTGTACGCCCCGCAGCAGTCCTTCTTCCTCGCGGGGAGGCTCCAGAAAGGCCGGCATGGCCGGCAGCGAAGTCAGCAGCCGGGGACGCGGCCCCTCGTAGGGAAGACGCTTGAGCTGTTCCTCCTCCTCTTCGGCGGCTTCGGTCAAGGTTTGCGCACCGTCCAGCGCGCGGCACAACGCAGTAACGCCCAGCTTGAGGGGACGGGGTGCCGTCCGCTTCTCATCCTCCGCCCTGGCGGCCACGGGCCAGTCCATCCCGGAGATCTGCGGAGCGGGGAGGCTTTCGCCGCCACTCTGCCCCTGTACCTCCGGTAGCGGAAAGGGCAGTGGGGCGCTCTGACGGGCCAAATGTCTTGTGATGACTGGCTCCATGTGGAAAACGATGCGCCAGGGGGCACTTTTCTGTGGAAAACTTGTGGATATTGTGGGGAACTCCGGATTGATCCCTGTTTCCCTCATATCGAATGTGGAAAGCTGTCCTTCCCGTTCCACGGTCACACTGTCGCAGGGCTGCGCCGATTGCAGCAGCCAGTCCAGCATGCTGTGCGCCTCCCGGACGCCATAGACCCCTCCGGATCGTCCCGTCCGGGCAGCATCCGGGTTCTTCATGCTGCCCACCAGCACCAGCCGCACCTTGGGGCGTGTCATGGCCACATAGAGCACACGAGCCCGCTCGGCCCGTTCGGCGCTGCGCTCCTTCAGCGCAATCGCGCCCTGCAGGAGCGTCGTGCGGCGGGTGCGCGCCCGCTCATTGACATACCCCAGGCCGAAGCCAATTTCGCCATGTAGGCTAAGGGTGCGCGTCTGTGTGCGCCGCAGCAAAGGACCTCCCAGCCCCATTACATACACCGTGGGAAATTCCAGCCCCTTGGATTTGTGGATGGTCATCACACGCACCACATCCTCCCAGGGATTCATCACGGCGGGGCTCTGTTCCCCCCCGCCGCCGCCATCTGCCCGCACGGCTTCCACAAATCCATGCAGGCCGTCCGTGTGGCTCTGCTCATAGGCATCGGCCCGGTGACAGAGCATGCGCAGATTTGCCTGCCGCAGCTTTCCGCCAGGCTGTGCGCCGTAATGTGCATAAAGTCCGCTGCGCTTGAGAAAACTCCACAGGTATTCGGCCAGCGGCATGCTGCGCGCATAAAACCGCTCGGCCTCCAGCGCGTCCAGCACGGCGCGGCAACGCGCGTCAAGAGGCGCGCCGGCCTCGTGGGCCGCCGCCTGCAGCGCGCTGAGGAAGCTGGCCTCCCGCTGAGGACGCAGCAGCCGGATGGCTGCCAGCTCTCGCTCCGAAAGCTCAAAGAGCGGGCTGCGCAGCTCGCTGAGCAGCGCCACATCATTGGCCAGATTATCCAGCAGTGTCAGGTGCTGAAGCACCTGATCCACCTCGTCGGATGTCATGGGGTCGCCGCCGCCTTCGCAGTACACGGGAATGCCCATACGGCCGAGCACCATCTCCACCTTATCGGCTACGTTCTTGCCCACGGGCAGGAGAATGGCGATGTCACGATAGTGGAGAGGTGCGCCGGGGCGTCCCTGAGCGTCGGGGACCGGCTCGCCCACCGTTGCGAGGATGTCGCGCGCGATGAGTTCCGCCTCGGCCAGGACCATATCCTGCGGCCTCCGCCCCTGGGCGTTGAGCACGTGCAGCTCGGTTGCCGGGTCTCCCTCGGAGGGTACGCCGGGATACAGCCGTGCGTCGGCATCGTAGTCAATTTCGGTGACACGGCGGTCCATCACGTGCGAAAACACGCGGTTTACCGCATCCAGCACCCCGGTCCGGCTGCGGAAATTCAGGTTCAGCACCACCCGGCGGCATGGTGCGTCCTCCCGTGGCGAAAAGCGTTGCAGCTTGCCCAGGAACAGGCCCGGCTCTGCCAGGCGGAACCGGTAAATGCTCTGCTTTACATCGCCCACATAAAAATAGGTTTGGCCCTCGCTGCGCTTGAGGGCGTTGAGGATGGCCTCCTGCAGAGCGCTCACGTCCTGATATTCGTCCACGAACACCGCATCGAACCGCTGCGCCTGCTGGCCGCGCAGGTCCGGATCGCGCAGCACGGCCAACGTCATATGTTCAAGATCGCCGAAATCGATGCATGCCTCGCTGAGCTTGCGCGCCTGAAAGCGGTTGTGAAAGCGGCGCACCGCTTTGGCCAGCCCACGCGTGGCCGGCCCCATGGCCTGCATATCCGCCACGCCCTGTTCAAAATCCGCGGGCAGCAGCTTTTTCAGGTCATCCGCCAGGTCCTTGATCCGGTTACGCAGATCCTTAAAGTCCCCCGCCAGGCGTTCCTCGTCTCCGGTCGCGGGCTTGAAGCGCCCCAGGGTGGCAAACTTCAGGGTTCCCAGCGCCCCGCACAGGGCGCTCATCCCTTTATCACAGGCAGTTCGCAGCCCATCGAGGCTTCCCCTATCGCTTTGCAGGGTCCGCACATAGGGCGGGGGAAACGCCGGATTTGCACGCATCGCGTCCGCCTGCCGCCAGAGGGCGTCCATCCCTTCCAGAATCAGCGCAGCTTCCCGGCAGAAAGCCTGCGCCAGCGGCTCACTGTCCATGGAATCGGCATTCCACTCCTTGGCTGCGCTCTCCTCCAGCCAGGTCATCGGGTCGGGGCGTGACATCAGAAACCGGTAAAGTGTCTCCATCATGAGCGTGATCTCGCGCTCGCTGAATTTGTGAGTCAGCGCTGCGAGCTCTTCGTCCTCATGGGCTGCCTCGTACAGCCAATCCAGCGTTTCTTCCATTGCATCATGCCAGTAGCCGGCGCGGGTACGCTCATCCGCCAGCATGAATTGCGGGTCTACGCCGCAGCGCTGGAAGTTCTGCCGCACCACCTGCTGGCAATAACTATGAATTGTGGAGATTTGCGCGGTGCTGACCAGGTCAGCCTGGCGGACCAGGCGCGAATCGCCCGCGGCGGCCTCATTGAGGCGTGCTTCCAGGCGTTCGCGCATCTCACCCGCGGCGGCGCGCGTAAAGGTGACGATCAGCATCCGGTCGATGCTGGCACCACACTCCACAATCAGGCGCACGATGCGCTCCACCAGCACGGCCGTTTTTCCACTGCCCGCCGCAGCCGATACCAGCAGTTCGCGGTTGCCGGCCTGGATGGCGGCTTCCTGCGCAGGGGTAAAGCGCATGTGCATCGCTCCTTTCCGAGATGAGGATATGCGCTATTGTACCGTAAGCGCGGGCCGAATGCAAATGTTTCACGTGAAACCCTGCTGCCTTCCGATGGCGGGATTTGTCGGGTTTTGGGAGAAATCATTTGCCCTTGCGCCCGTCTTCATGGTATAATACCGCTGTTATCCTCAAATACTTCCAACTATCAAGGAGGATTCATATGCCCACTACCGCATTCGATGTGGAATCCATCAAGCAGAGCATTGTAGGCAAGCTGCAGCGCTATAATGGCGTTACCGTCCAGGAAGCCACCCCGCAGCAGCTCTACAAGGCGGTCGCCTCTACCGTACGCGACCAGATCATGCAAAAGTGGATGGTTTCCCGCCGCCTGCGTGATGCCAAGCGCAAGCGCCTGTATTATTTGTCGGTTGAATTTTTAACCGGCCGTTCCCTCAATTGCAACCTGATCAACCTTTGCTCGCAGGAAAACTATGCTAAGGCGCTTAGCGAGCTGGGCATCGACCTGCAGACCATCCTGCCGGAGGAGCCCGAACCCGCGCTGGGCAACGGCGGTCTGGGCCGCCTGGCCGCCTGCTTTCTGGATAGCCTGTCCAGCCTGAACATTCCGGCCATGGGCTGCACCATCCGCTACGAGTATGGTCTGTTCCGCCAGAAGCTGGTGGAGGGCCAGCAGGTGGAGCTTCCGGATAACTGGCTGCAGAACGGCAACGTCTGGGAAGTCGCCCGTACCGAAGATACCTGCACCGTGGAGTTCAACGGCCATGTGGAGGAGGGCGAGGAAAACGGCCGACAGGTCTTTAAGCTCGTGGACACCTATCAAATCGACGCCGTGCCCTATGATATGCCCGTGGTGGGCTACAACAACGATTGCGTCAACACGCTGCGCACCTGGTCGGCCCGCAGCCGCGCCAATCTGGACCTGACGCACTTCGGAGAGGGTGAATACCTCAAGGCCATGGAGGAAATGCAGATGGCCGAGGTGATCTCCAAGGTGCTCTATCCCGAAGATAAGCACTACGAGGGCAAGATGCTGCGCCTCAAGCAGCACTACTTCTTCACCAGCGCCACCCTGCAATATGCGATCAAGAATTTCAAAAAGCACTTTGGCAACAACTTTGATCTGCTGCCGGACAAGTGCGTATTCCACATCAACGACACGCATCCGGGCCTGGCGATTCCCGAGCTGATCCGTCTGCTGATCGATCAGGAGGGTCTTTCCTGGGAGATGGCGCAGCGCATCACCTACCGCTGCATGGCCTACACCAACCATACCGTCATGGCCGAGGCGCTGGAGCGCTGGCCCGTCGATATGATGAAGCAGACGCTTCCCCGCATCTACATGATCCTGGAGGAGCTGAACCGCCGCATGTGCGCCGAGCTGTTCAAAAGCTATCCCGATCAGTGGGAGCGCATTGGCCACATGGCCATCATCGGCTACGGGCAAGTGCACATGGCCAACCTGTGCGTGGCCATGTCCTTCAGCGTCAACGGCGTGAGCCAGCTGCATGGAAAGATCCTGCAGGACAGTCTGTTCCACGATTACTGGCTGCTCAACAAGGGCAAGTTCAGCGCCATCACCAACGGCATCACCCACCGGCGGTGGCTGGTGGAGGCCAATCCCGCGCTGACCTCGCTGCTCAAGGAGGCCATTGGCCCCGGTTTCGTGGCCGACGCCTCAAAGCTGTCGGACCTGCTTCCTTATGCGGATGATCCCGCCTTCCGCGACAAGTTCGCCGCTGTGAAGCAGCACAACAAGGAGCGCCTGCAAAAGCTGGTCAAGGACCGGCAGAACATCGACATCGATACCAGCTTTGTCTTTGATACCCAGGCCAAGCGCCTGCACGAGTACAAGCGGCAGATGCTCAATGCCCTGCACATCCAGGTGCTTTACAACCGCATCGTGGACGATCCCAACTTCACCATGCCGCCGCGCCTCTTCCTCTTCGGCGCCAAGGCCGCTCCCGGCTATATGCGCGCCAAGCAGACCATCCGCTACATCAACGCCCTGGCGGATCTGATCGACAAGCATCCGCGCGCCCGGCAGATGATCAAGATTGTCTATATCGAAAACTACGACGTTTCCACCGCGGAAATTCTGATTCCCGCCAGCGAGATCAGTCAGCAGCTTTCTACCGCGGGCAAGGAGGCCAGCGGCACGGGCAACATGAAGTTCATGATGAACGGCGCCGTGACGCTGGGCACCATGGACGGCGCAAATGTAGAAATCTATGAGCAGGTGGGCATTGACAACATCTACATCTTCGGCATGCGCGCCGATACCGTGGAGGGCATGTACCGCGAGCGCACCTACAATCCCATGAACATCTTTGAAACCAACCACGAAATCCGCAAGGCCATGAGTCAGTGGCTGGACGGAACGCTCTTCCCCAATGAACCTCTGGCCATGCAGGATCTGTATCACACGCTGCTGGTGGGTGATTACGGCGGTATGCCGGACAGCTATTTCGTCCTCAAGGACTTTGGCAGCTACTCCATGGCCAACCGCCGCATGATGGAGGACTACCAGAACCGCGACAAATGGCTGCGCATGGCTGTCATCAACACGGCCAAGTCCGGCTTCTTCAGTTCGGACCGCACCATTCGCCAGTATAACGACACCATCTGGCACATTCAGGACAGTGTTCACACCCCGTAAGAAACCCCCGGTTCAAAGCGCCATGCGCCCGTGTGCATGGCGCTTTTGCTTCCATATCTTTGAGAAATAATTTTGGGAGTATTCCACAAAGATTGCGGTAGTATAAAGAGCTGTTGACTTATATTACGTACTATGCTATACTTACAAAGTCTTTTTTCGGTGCCTATGCCCGAAAGCCTGATTATTTGGGCTTTTGCCTGTATGACGCTGCCTTTGAATGAGTCATCATTTTGTAATATATCGTTCCCGATACGGCTGGGGAACCGTGTATGTTGCACTACGATCATTTACGGGAGGCGTCTTTTTCTATGGACAGGCAACTCAAAATCATCTACCACTATCACAGCGGCTTTTCCGTCCAGGTGGGCGGAACATTGCTGATCTTCGACTACTGGGAGGGCGAAGGACGGTCTTTGCCGCAGGTCGGCCGGATTACGCCGTCGTTCCTCAAGGCGTTTGAAAAGATTTACGTCTTCATCAGCCACGCCCATCCCGACCACCTCGATCCCATCGTGTACACGTGGGAATCCGAAGGCCTGCCAATCACCTACATCGTATCCAGCGATATGCCCGTGGGCACCCGGGGCAAACGGCTGGCGCCGCTGCAGGAAAAGGAGCTCTCGCCTGACATAACCGTCAAGGCGTTTCAAAGCACCGACCTGGGCGTGGCCTTCCTGGTGCGGGCCTATGGCATGAACATTTTCCACGCGGGCGATCTCAACCTGTGGCACTGGCGGCAGGAAAGCACGCTGCGGGAGATTGAAGCGGCCGAAAACGCCTTCTACGAGGCGATTGAGCCCATCAAGGGCGAGCGCATTGATGTGTGCATGTTCCCGGTAGACCCCCGGCAGGGACTGATGTATGACGCAGGGGCGAACCATTTCATCCTGACGATGAAACCGCGCGTGTTCATCCCCATGCACTGGCAGGAGCGCCCGGAAGTCGCCATCGACTTTGCCCGGCGTGCCCGGACCCCCAATACCGAGGTGCTGGCGCTGACCAAGCCGGGCGTCGTGGCCAACCTGACCTTTCACGACCAGTTGCTGGACATCCACATCATTGAACCCCCAAAGGACTTCGGCGAGCTGCCGATCGCTCCCGCCCGGCGTGTGGAACCGCAGATGCCTGAGGGCGACGATCCCTTCGCCGATACCGACCTTCCCGTAGACATTGAATAGCAAAGGAGAGAAACGCCCATGTTCACCATGATCCATGAGAACTACAACGTCCGCGATCTGGACCGCTCCCTGGCCTTCTACCGCGAGGCGCTGGGCCTTCACGAGGTGCGCCGCAACGAAAAGCCGGAATTCACCATCGTCTTTATGGCGGATGACACCGAAACCTTCGAGCTGGAACTGACCTGGCTCAAGGACCGCACGACCCCCTACAATCTGGGTGATGAAGAGTTCCACCTGGCCTTCCGCACCGATGACATGGAGGCGGCGCACGCCCTGCATGAAAAGATGGGCTGCATCTGCTACGAGAATCCCGCCATGGGGATTTACTTCATCAAGGACCCGGACGGATACTGGCTGGAAATCGTTCCAGTGGGCAAATAAGCAGAACTAACAGAGTGGGAGCCGTTCAACTGCTTGAACGGCTCCCCTTGTTATTGCCTTAAAACTTCTTTGAGGAGGCCCATTGGAGAATCCAGATCGGGCGGCCTGTACGGTGGATTCAAACCCTGCGCATGACTCTGCCGTGCCAGGGTCTTTCTGTTTCTTTGCCCTCGATTTACTCCGCATGGCGCGCGGCATTCCACCGGCGGCAGACCGGCCAGGCGAACGCCGCGCCAGCCACAATATACACGATCATGACCGCCACCCGCTGCAGAAGCGACACGGCCACGCCGTTCTGAAACAGCGCGCCCGTCAGACTGGTGGCCGCGCCCATGACCGCTTCCTTGATGCCGATGTTGCCCGGGACGATGGATACCACGGTAGCAATCCAGCTTACGCTGTTATAAAACAGCGCCTGATATACCGTGACCGGCATCCCGATGGCCCCGAAGCAGGCCATGTACAGGGAGAGCTGAACGGCATTGTTCACGACCAGGCAGGCCAGCAGCCGCCACAGCAGCCACCGGTTTTTCAGGAGGGCGTTGAAGCCCCGCACCACATCGCCCAGCAGCTTCACCCGGTCCAGCACGCGCGCGCCGCGGCCCTGCACCAGCAGTGAAAAGGCGATGAATCCGGCCACCGCCAGCGTGCCCACGGCCCACAGGAGCCATAGCACGCCGGACCACGTTCCGTCCAGCACCCCCGTCAGAAGGAGCGAAACAAACATCTGCGCCAGTGCAAACACTACGCCGAAGACGATGTTCCCCGCCGCCATGCTCACGCTTTTCACATATGCCAGCCCCTTGGTGCGCTTGTAGTAGGCCGCGCTGAACACCAGATCCGCGCGCATGGGCAGCACATAGGCCATGGCATTGGCCACGAAGGTGACCCCCATCCAGTCCACCGCATCCAGTGGGATGTGATAGGTGGAGAGAATCAGACGGTGATAGACGCAGTTCATCACGCAGCCTACCAGCGCCAGCGCCAGCATCAGCGTCACATCTCCCGCGCTGAGCGCCAGCAGGCGCGCCATATCCGCACGGTTTTCGTATACATACCAGGCAAGCAGCGAAACCAGCACGACAAACAGCGACGTGGACAGCGCACGCTTCCAGTCCATTCCACGCTTTGGCTGCGTCACGGGTCATCCCTCCGCTTTTTCATTGGCGCGGCGCGCTACGTCGTTGGTATCGATGCGGTTGCGATAGACCACGAAGCGCTGATAGAGAAATTCCGTGACAAAATTGACGGCCATGGTGATCGCCAGCACCAGAAAGTCATTCCATCCGGCAGTGGTCAGGACGTGGCCCCCCCAGGTGGAAACCGGCGTAAAAACGGCGTAAAACAGCGCCACCAGCAGCATGCTGCGCCCCACCGACGCGTCGCTTCGGAAGGTATAGCGGCGGTTGAAGGTGAAGTTCCACAGCACGCTCAGCACCAGCGCGGTCAGATAGCTGGGCCAGTACGGCAGATGGAACACCGTTTCCATCAAGGTGAAGGCGGCGACCTGGATCAGTCCCGCACTGATGGAAAACAGCGTAAACTTGACCACCTGCCACACGCTGGTCACGTCCTTATGTTCCTGCGACATGTTGTATCTCTCCTCTCCGTCTCTGCTGTTTGTTCTTCAGCCCAACACCCGCTGCGCCACGCGCACGGTCGCCATGGCATCGGGCGCATAATGGTCCGCGCCAATCTGATCGGCATATGCCTGGGTGAGCACGGCTCCGCCCACCACCACCGTCACGCCCGGCGCCTCTTTTTTCAGCAGGGCGATGGTTTCACGCATGGCGGGCACCGTGGTGGTCATCAGGGCGCTCAGGCCTACCAGCCGCGCGCCGGTATCCCGCACGGCCTCCAGTACGCGCGCGGGCGGCACATCCTTGCCCAGATCAGTCACGGCAAAGCCGTAATTCAGCAGGAGCACCTTGACGATGTTCTTGCCGATGTCGTGTACATCGCCCTGAACGGTGGCCAGCACCACGCGGCCGGCTCCCTCGCTCGCCTGCGCCGGCAGGCGAGCGCGAATGGGCTCGAAAGCGGCCTGCGCTGCACCCGCGCTCTGCAGAAGCTGGGGCAAAAACAGTTCCCCGCGCTCATAGCGCGCACCCACCTCCGTAAGGGCGGGCATCACGCTTCCTTCAATCAGGGAGAGCGGCTCGCTCCCGCCGTCCAGCAGGGCCTGCGCAACCAGCTTTGCGTCGCCTGACAGCCCGTCGCGAATGGCGCGGTAGAGCGCGTCGCCGCCTTCGGGCTCCGCCTTTCCGGCAGGGGCGGACACGCGGGCCGGAGTGGCGGACGCAGGTGCCGGCTCCGGCAGCCGCTGCATGGCCTGAAGATATTCCTCCAGTCCCCTGTTGCATCCAATCAGCGCACGGCTCGCCCAAAACGCCGCGCTTACCGCGGGATCGAGCGGGTTGAGAATGGCCGCATCCAGTCCGGCCTCCAAAGCCATGGACAGGAACGCAGCCGTCAGCGCCGGGCGGTTGGGCAGGCCGAAGGACACATTGCTGACTCCGAGCACGGTCCTGTATCCCCGCCGGTGCAGTTCCCGGAGCGTCTGCAGCGTCAGCGAGGGGCCGGACGTATCGGTAGCGACGGTGAGGGTGAGCGCATCAAAAAGGAGATCGGTCGAACGGATGCCATAGCGTGCGGCCTCCCGCACAATCCGTTGGGCGATGTCCACCCGGCCCTCGACCGTATCGGGGATGCCTTTCTCGTCCAGTGTAAGGGCCACCAGCGCCCCGCCGTATTCACGCACCAGCGGAAAGACGGCGTCCATCACCGCCTGCTTTCCGGAGACGCTATTGACCAGCGGCCGTCCGATATAGACCCGCATAGCCGCCTCCAGCGCCCTTGGGTCGGCGGTATCCAGCTGCAGCGGAACGTCGCAGACGCTTTGCACGGCCTGTACCACGCGCGTCAGACATGCGGGCTCATCGATTTCCGGCAGTCCCACATTCACATCCAGCGCATGCGCCCCGGCTTCCGTCTGAGCGATGGCCTCGCGCATCACGGCATCCATGTCGCCCTCGCGCAGCGCCTGCTTCAGACGCTTTTTGCCGGTGGGATTGAGGCGTTCGCCGATGATGATGGGCCCATCGTCCAGCGAGAGGGACGTTGTACGGCCGGAGATCACACAGCGCGGTAATGTTTCACGTGAAACAAGCGGACAATCGCGCGTAGCGCTCACCAGCCGCGCGATATGCTCCGGCGTGGTACCGCAGCAGCCGCCCAGCGCCCAGGCGCCCAGCCGGACCATCGGCAGCATATCGCGCGCAAAGTCCTCAGGCGAGGTGGGAAAGACCGTCTTTCCGTCAATTACCACAGGCAGGCTGGCATTGGGCTGTACAAAGAAGGGAAGCGCGGTGCAGGCGGCCAGGGTGCGCACGTTGTCCATCAGCGCCGACGGCTCGTGTCCGCAGTTGAGGCCTATCGCCGTCACGCCAAGCCCCTCCAGCATGGCCACCGTTCCGGGAATGTCGGCTCCGGTAAGCAGCCGGCCCCGCTCGTCAAAGGTGAGGCTGACAAACAGCGGCAGCTGTCTGCCCGCCGCTTTGAGCGCCTGCTTTGCGCCCAACACGCAGGCTTTTACCTCTGCCAGATCCGTCATGGTTTCGATCAAAAGCAGATCCGGCCCCTCTTCGATGGCAGCGGCAAAGCCGTCCTGAAACAGCCGGATGGCATCCTCGAAGAGCAAATCCCCATACGGGGCCAGAAGTCGTCCGGACGGCCCCATATCCGCGGCGACATAACCGCGCCCGGCACGCGAGACGGCCTCTCTGGCGATACGCACACCCGCGCGCATGCAGGAAGCCGCATCCGCGCCCAGATGAGCGGCGGTTGCGCCAAAGGTGTTGGTGGTCACGATATCGCAGCCGGCCTCCAGGTAGCGCCGGTGGACATCCAGAATGCGGTCCGGATGGGACAGGTTCCACGTTTCGGGCCTCTCTCCGCCGGACAAACCCATGCCCTGCAACAGCGTACCCATGCCACCGTCGAAGTACAGCAGCCGTTTGCCGAGCTCCTTGTCAATTTCGTTCATGGTCTTTCCTCCGCAAAACGCAGCGCTATCAGCGCCGTCACGCTTTTTTCGGGAAGCATCAATCCCCCTGCCGTCAGGCTGATGCCGATACGGCGCGCCCCCAGCCAGGAAAGCAGCGCCCCCTGGCAGCTCAGAGGCGCATCACCATAGCCGGGGCTAAATCGCGGCGACAGGGTCAGTCCTTCCTGCATCAAATCCGCCGCCTGCTCCCTCAACAACCCGTCGATGACCTCATCCACCAGTGCGGACGCGCAGGCACCCACCGCCGCGCCCAGAGCGGAGTCCGTCAGCATCAGGCGGCGCACCAGCGTGTCCAGCGGCGCGCCCAAGGTGACCGCCAGCGCCAGTCCCTCCCGTGCGCCCGCAAACAGGCGGCACAGATCCCGTGAAGGGATGGTCAGCGCATCCCCGATGATCAGCACGCCCTCCCGGGCCCGCATGGGTGCACGGCGAATCAGGCTTCGGGGCCGTGCCGCCGCCTGTGCCATCGGATAGGCCTCCTCCAGCACCGCCAGCGCACGTCCGGCCGGCGCGCCCCGGATGCCGAGATAGCGCGCCGCATCGCGCAGAATGCGCGCCTTAGCATCCATGGCGCAGAATAGGGCCCAGGTTGGCAAAGATCGCTGCCGCCACCCTCGGCCGGTTCATGGTGTAGAGATGAATCCGGTTGACGCCGTTGGCCACCATATCGATAATCTGGTCGGTGGCATAGGCGATTCCAGCCTTTTCCATGCTGGCCGGGTCGTCGGCGAAACGGTCCAGAATGGCCAGAAAACGCTGGGGCAGCGTCGCGTTGCTCAATTTGACAATGCGGCGAATCTGACGCGCATTGACCACGGGCATGATGCCCGCCGTGACGGGAATGTGGATTCCCCTGGCCAGCGCGCGATACAGAAAGCGGTACAGGATATCGTTGTCAAACACCATCTGGGTGGTAAGAAAGTCCGCTCCAGCATCCTGCTTGCGGCGCAGATAGTCCAGATCGGTATCCCGGTCGGGAGATTCCGGGTGTCCCTCCGGATAGCACGCCGCACCTACGCAGAACGCGCCGCGGCTGCGGATGGCGGCAATCAGCTCGGCTGCATAGCGAAAGTGTTCCTCGCCGGGAAAGCTCATGCCTTCGGGCAGGTCGCCCCGAAGGGCCAGAACATTTCGGATGCCCGCCTGCGCAAGGCCGTCCAGCACTGCGTCAATCTGATCCCTCGTGTCGCCCACACAGGTCAGGTGGGACAGCGCCGTAACCCCATGCTCCTGCACATAGGCGCTGATCTCGCGGGTAAACTGGGGCGTGCTGCCGGATGCGCCGCAGGTAACGCTGACATAGGCGGGCGACAGCGCGCAGATATCCCTCACCGCGGCCTTGGCCTCCTCGACCTTGTCAAACACCTTGGGCGGAAACACCTCGCAGCTCAAATGTACGCCGGGCTGGTCAAACAGCTCCCGAATGGTCAATCTCAACGCCTCCCCCTCACGAAATCAATAGAACTGGAAGAAATAAACGCCGCCCATCTCGCTGTAGATCATATAATCACAAGCGGGATCAACCTTTTCTCTCAGGTAATCAATCACCAGCGTGGGCGGCGGGTCCACCACGCCCGAGGCGATGCACACGTCGTAGCGCAAGAGGTTTGCGGGATCAAAATGGAGCAGGTCGATGTCAAAGGCCGCAAACTGCTCGACGGTCGCGGGAGACCGCAGGGGCCATCCGCCCCAGCACACCACATTATGCGGAATGCCCTGGCTTACATCCGGGAAAAGCCGCGTATCGACCGCCAGCGTCATATCATAAATGAAAAGCATGTCAGGATTTGCCAGCGCGTATTCATCCAAAGCGGCGGCCGGATCCCCGATGGCTTCCCACGCCTCAATATCGGGCAGCAAATGCGGTATGACCTCTGCGAGCATCAGCCCAGAGACGCACAGCACCCCACAGCAGAGCCCCACCGTTGTGGCCACACGGACGAAGCGGAGTCGAACCGCCGGAATGCAGGAGGGCAACAGGCCCGCCACCAGCGCCATGAATGGCAGAAACACCAGCCACAGCACCCGTGTGGGCATGCGGCCCTGAATCGCCAGGTAAAGAATCAGCGCCGCCTCAAGTAAAGCGCCCAGCAGCAAAGGGATGAGGAGCGCGGCACGACGCTCCTTTTGAACGGCGGCGCCCACCAGGCACAGCACCCAGAGAACAGCTGTCAATCCCAGCGCCCAAAGGAAGGCAGTGCTTCCATGAACGGCCGTATTCAGCGTCTCCGCGATGCTCTGCCGGTTTGCAGCCGCCCCATCCGTCGCCTCAAGCGCTGCCAGCAACGCCTCGATGGATTCGGTCGTTATATCGGAATCCAGAAAAAAGAAACTGCGCGCGCGTTCGATGGTGGAGGCGGTCCATCCGGCTGCCTCGTAGCATTCCGGGGGAATCTGCGACAGATCATAGTAATCCACCAGCCGGGTGCGTGCGTCCTGCCAGGCCAGATACTCGTCCTGGCCGCTGTTCTTGACCTCAATGGCCCGCCAGCCCAACAGACCCGCGATGACGAGGACACAGGCCCCCGAAGCGATCAGCAGGGCCTTTCTGCGCTCCCTGCGGCCTTCCTGCGCCTGCAACAGCCACACCGCCAAAAGCGCGACCGCCAGAAATGCCAACACAGGCCACAGCGCTTCCTTGCGCAGGGCATAGGCAAATGCCGTGGGGGGCAGCGCACCCATCACTCCCAGCGCCGTCTGGCGGAAACGGCCCTTTTCGGCATCAATGGAAAGCACCTGGGCCACCGCAGCGGCGCCCAGCAGACCTGCCGTGAGGGTAAAGGTGATCTGCGTGCAAAGCTCCAGAAAAACCGCTGCCAGCGCAAGCGCGCCTACCGTCCCCATCCACAGCGGTTTGTCCCGATTGACAAAGCACTGCATCACACTTTTGAAAATCATCCAGCACGACAGGCATAACAGCGCAATCTGCACGATGGAAAACCACGCCACCGTCGGAAATGCCTTGGCCAGCCAATAGATGGGCCAGGCCAGCAAACCGTGGATAAAGATCTGGAAATGAGCGGGTTCGCCCGTTTCATAGCCCATGAAGGAGCGCAGAATGCTGATATCGTCGTTTTGGCTGTAACGCCAGTCCAGGAAAAAGGCGATGAAAAGAAACAGACCGGCCGTAATGGCCAGGGAAATCAGCCAGGCCAGCCGGCGATTGCGGACGCGCATCTTACAATCCCTCCTGATTCATCTGCCGGGGAAGATAAAGCTGAAAAAAGGAACCAAAGCCGTTTTCTCCGCATGCGGTCCCCTCCATGAATCTGGGAGGCGGGTCCACCGTCGTGGCGGCGTACAGGTACGGAGAGGGGCCGGCGCAAACAAAGCGCCCGGCCGGAGCGGGCTTTACGCCCCGGCAAAGCGCTGCATGATCGATTTTTGACGCGCAGGAAAAACCGGGCAGCCAAACGCCCGCCCCCTGTCGATAAACCACCCTGCTTCCGGCACGGTCAAGGCAAGCCGATGAAGCGCCCGGCCGACAGAGGGCTCCCCTGCGGCGCGCGGTCATACGCGTCCCTCCTGTTCGCCATCATCCTTCTGGCCGTCGGCAATCTCCACCAGATACGGAGGACGGCGGCGAGAAGCATCAAAGGTGCGCCAAAGATAGGCGCCCAAAAGCCCCAGCGTCATCATAACCACGCCGAAGCTGAGCAGCTGGAAGATGAACATCATGGTCCAGCCCGTCACATCGATATGGCCCGTCAGCTTGGACACCAATGCATCAATGGCCCAAATGACCGATCCGACCACAGACAAAAACCCAAGGCCGGTTACAATCGTAATGGGCAGGGTGGAGAAGCTGAAGAGCGTATCGGCCACCAGCCGAATTTTCTTTTTAAGCGTCCAGCGGCTTTTTCCAATCTTCCGCTCGCGGCGGATATAGGTCACCACGCCTGTTTTGAAGCCGCTCCAGAGAATCTGGCCGGTGAGTGCGCTATTGGGCTCATCCATGCGTTTGAGCACTTCGATGACCCGGCGGTCCAGCAAAAAGACGTCAAACCCCTTCTTTGGCATGCCAGGAAGGGCAAATTTGCGGGTCATGGCGTAGTACAGGTCCGCAAAGAACTCCTGAGAACGGCTTTCCTCCCGCCCCTCGCGCACAGCCAGCACCACGTTATTGCCGCTTTGCCAGCTGCGGTACATGTCCAGCAGCATCTCGCTGGGTTCCTGCAGATCCGCGGCCTTGACCACGGCGCAGTCGCCCGTTGCGTTGACCAGGCCGCACAGGGTGGCCGCGTCGCTGCCAAAATTGCGGGAAAGGTGGAAGATGCGGATGCGGGCGTCCTTCCTGGCCAGCTCCCGCATCACCTGATAGCTGTTGTCGCCGCTGCCGTCATCGACAAAAATCACCTCAATGTCGAAATCCGCCGCGTCCAGCACCTTTGCCTTGAGGTCCTCATACAGCGGAGGCAGGTTTTCAGCGTTGTAATACACAGGCACCACGATGCTCATCTTAGGCACGGCCGTTTACCTCCCGCACGAACGCGTCGTAATCGCGGATGTATTCCGCCGCGTCATACGGCTCGTTGGACAGCACCAGCAATACCGAATCGGGCGAAAAATCGTACATGTCCTTCCAGACCATTCTGGGCAGATAGAGTCCCGTATGCGGCCGGTTGATGGAAAAGACCGCCTCGTTGCCCGCGCCGTCGCGCACGCGCACCTTGCTCTGCCCCGCTACGTTGATGAGCACAAATTCGCTCCTTCGATTGGCATGGCAGCCGCGGACCACGTCGGCGTCGCTACCGTAGATGTAAAACACGCGCTTGATCTCAAAGGGAATATCCTTCATGCCCTCGACCACCACCAGGTGGCCGCGCTCATCGCCATGCTGGGCAAATTCCAGCATACGGACCGAATCGGTGCGCATGGTTCATTCCTCCCGGTACACTTTGGTATAGATGCGGTTGAGCGAATGGAGGGCGCCATATCCCTCCTTGTTTTGAATCAGGCCGGTATTGAGCACACGGCCCCGGTCGTGCGTACTGGTGCCGAAGGAGACGCATCTGGCTCCCAGGTTCAGCCCTGCGCGCACCACGCTGTCATACAGGTAGGTGGAGGGGACGCAGCCCTTAAGCGGTGCGGTGGCCAGGTACTGTGTATGCAGAACGCGCGCCTGACAGAACCAGAACAGGCACGCGCCCGCCACCATTTCACCCTTCGGCGTGAACACGCCCAGAAAACGCGCCTCATCGCACAGCCGCACGTCATGGAAATCCACCAACTCCCTGAGCGTATGCACGGGTGTGGCGTCAAATTTTCGAAGGTTCTGGCACAGCAGGCTGTAAAAGACCGATAGCTCATCGTGCGTATGCAGGGGACGATCGATCAGGCCGGCCTTGACGCATTTTTTCAGGTCGTAGCGCTTGTTGAAGCTGTAAGCGGCCACCAGCTCCTCATGGGAGCGGCCTTCCACGGGAACATAGGCCGCGATTTCCAGTTCGTCGGTATAGCCTGCATGATAAAGGGCGTATTGCAGCACATCGGTGGGATGCGTGCTGAACAGGTCGCTGGTGAGCTTGAGCTCCGCCGCTGTAAAACCCTGTCCGAGCCAGTACGCGTCCAGTTGCTCCATCAGCGCTACCAGCCGCGGCGCGCGCAGCAGCGTGGGCGCGATCACCAGCCCGCCGAAGGTGCTGCCGGGGTGGGAGCGCAACATGGCTCTTCCCCCCACCATCTGCGCGGCGGCGGGGCATACGGCTACCAGCTCCTGCCCGTCCAGCACCATCAGGGACGCGTCCTCAAACCGTCCCCTGGGATGATAATTCAAAAACCGGCGCGTCTGTAAAAAGGTGCCGTTCATGGACCCTTTCATCACGAAGCGGTCCCATCGTTCGTCCCACGAAGGATCGTAGGGCAAGAGGTGAAATGTTTCCATGGCTCTCCTTTATGGACGGAAACGGTTGATGGTATCGATCACGAAGGCCTGCTCGTCCTCGCGCAGGCCGTTGAACATGGGCAGGCTGAGCACCTCGCGGGCATTTTTCTCCGTGATGGGGAAATCTCCCTCGTGATAACCCAGATACCGATAGGCTTCGCTCAGATGCGGCGGAATAGGGTAATGAATTTCACTGCCGATGCCGTTTTCCGCAAGCCATGCCTTGAGGGCGTCTCGATGCGGGCTGTGGATGACGAACTGGTGCCATGTGCTTGTCACGCCCGGGCGCACCTTGGGCAAAGTGAGAAAAGCGGTATCGAGCCCCTCCTGATAGCGCCGCGCGATCTCACGGCGCTCCTGATTCAGCTCCTCCAGAAATCCCAGCTTGACATGCAATAGCCCGGCCTGAATCTCGTCCAGGCGGCTGTTGGCGCCCACAACCTCATTGTGATACTTGACGCGGCTGCCGTAGTTGCGCAGCGCTCGGCACCGACCTGCGAGTTCCTCGTCGTCGGTCACGATGCATCCCCCGTCACCGAAAGCGCCCAGACCCTTGGTGGGATAGAAGCTGAAGCAGCCGATATCGCCAAACGTGCCGGATTGTTTCCCGTGAAACAGTGTGCCGTGGCTCTGTGCACAGTCCTCCACCAGCCGAAGCCCGTATTTGCGGACGATCTGGCAGATTGCATCCATATCGCAGGTCTGGCCAAAGAGGTGAACAGCCAGAATGGCCTTTGTTGCGGGGGTGACAGCGGCCTCGATGCGGCCGGCGTCGATGTTGTCATATTCATCCGGCTCGACGAACACAGGCGAGGCGCCGTTGATGGTGATGCCCATCACGCAGGCGATGTATGCGTTCGCGCAGACGATGACCTCATCCCCCGGCCCGATACCCAGCAGCCGAAACGCCATCCACAGCGAATCCAGCCCGCTGGCAAGCCCCACGCAGCAACTCGCTCCCAGATAGGCGGCAAACGCCTGCTCAAAGGCTGATACCTCCTTGCCAAGGATGTACCAGCCGCTGCGAAGCACCTCCAGCGCCTTTTGCTCATAAGCATCGGCGTGCAGCTCAAAGGGCCGCTTGAGGTCGTTTGCGGGAATGGTAACTGCCTGCGCCATAAAGCACGCTCCCCATCGACATCAAATTCCCTTTCATTATAATGGTTCCACGGGGATTGTCAACAAGGGCCCTTTGCGGTACAATGGCACAAGCATGCCCGCCCGGCGGGAGAGGGAGGCCCCCATGGAACGTCTTTTCGCCCTTTGGAACCAGGCGATGCAAAAGCCATGGATCGCCAAATGCTGGCAATTTATCAAATTCGGCATCGTAGGCGTGTCCAACACGCTGATCTCGCTGGCGGTCTATCAGCTCGCACTAAACGCGCTGGGGCTGCACTATCTGGCCGCCAACGCGCTGGGACTGGTCATCAGCGTGGTCAATGCCTACTACTGGAACAACCGCTGCGTGTTCGGCGGCGGTCAAAAACGGCCGTTTTTGAAACACGTGGCGCTGTATTTCAAATCGCTGACAGCCTACGGGGGTACCTTCGTGTTGGACTCCCTGCTGCTGGTTTTCTGGGTGGAGGCGATTGGCATTCCGAAGGCGCTTGCGCCTGTGCTCAACCTGTGCATCACCATTCCGCTGAATTTTTTCATCAACAAATACTGGACGTTCCGTCGGTAGCAAAGCGCAAAAAAAGCCCCCAGCGAAGGATTTCTCCTCGCTGGGGGGCTTGCCTTACGGCTGCATGGCCATGTTTTCCGCCGAGACTGTAAGCTCGCCGTTTGCGTCCACGTCCACCCGGACGGTCTGCCCGGGCAGCACGTCGCCGGCGACGATCTTACGGGCCAGCATGGTTTCCAGATGGCTCTGCATATAGCGCTTGAGCGGACGCGCACCATAGACCGGATCGAAGCCCGCCTCCGCGATGGCGTTCACCGCCGCGTCGGAAAGCACCAGATCGATGTTCTTCTCATGCAGACGGCTGGCCAGATGACCCGCCAGCAGACGAACGATCTGAGCGATCTCGTCCTTTTCCAGGGGCTTATAGAACACGATGTCGTCGATACGGTTGAGGAACTCCGGACGGAACTGGGTACGAAGCAGCTGCATCACGCTGTCGCGCGCGCTCTGGGTAATCTGCCCGTTTTCGATACCATCCAGCAGATACTGGCTGCCGAGGTTGGAGGTCATGATGATGATGGTGTTCTTGAAATCCACCGTGCGGCCCTGGCTGTCGGTGATGCGGCCGTCATCCAGCACCTGAAGCAGAATATTGAACACATCGGGATGCGCCTTTTCCACCTCGTCCAGAAGCACGACGCAATAGGGTTTGCGCCGCACGGCCTCGGTGAGCTGGCCGCCTTCCTCATAACCCACGTATCCCGGAGGTGCGCCGACCAGACGGCTGACGGAGAATTTCTCCATGTACTCGCTCATATCAATACGCACCATGTTCTTCTCATCGTCGAACAGGCTTTGGGCCAGCGCCTTGGCCAGCTCCGTCTTGCCTACGCCTGTCGGGCCCAGGAACAGGAAGGAGCCAATGGGGCGGTTTTCATCCGAGATACCGGCACGGCTGCGCAGGATGGCTTCGGAAACCTTCTGTACGGCCTCGTCCTGTCCGATCACGCGGCGGTGCAGCTCCTGAGGGAGCTGGAGCAGCTTCTCGCGCTCGCCTTCCTTGAGCTTGGTCACGGGAATGCCGGTCCAGCGGCTGACGATACGGGCGATCTCGTCCTCGGTCACTTTGTCGCGCAGCAGGCTTTCGTCCCCACGCTCATGCTCGGCGATCTCCTCCTCCTTGGCCAGCTCGCTCTTGAGGCTGGGCAGCTTACCATATTTCAGCTCGGCCGCTTTGCCCAGATCATAGGCGTGCTCGGCCTTCTGGATGTCGGCGTTCACCTGCTCGATCTGCTCGCGCAGCTTCTGCACCTTCTGGATAGCGGTCTTTTCGTTCTCCCAACGGGCCTTCATGGCATTGAAAGTTTCACGCTGTTGGGCAAGTTCTTTCTCCAGGATTTCCAGACGGCGGTGGCTGGCCTCGTCCTCTTCCTTTTTGAGCGCGGCCTGCTCAATTTCCAGCTGCATGATCCGGCGCCTGACCTCGTCCAGCTCGGCAGGCATCGAGTCAATCTCCGTGCGGATCATGGCACAGGCCTCATCCACCAGGTCGATGGCCTTATCGGGCAGGAAACGGTCGGTGATATAACGGTTGGACAGCGTAGCCGCGGCGATCAGCGCACCGTCGGTGATCTTCACGCCGTGGAACACTTCATAACGCTCCTTAAGGCCACGCAGGATGGAGATGGTATCGGCCACGGTGGGTTCGGTCACCAGCACGGGCTGGAAACGACGCTCCAAAGCGGCATCCTTTTCGATGTATTTGCGGTATTCGTCCAGCGTCGTCGCACCGATGAGGTGAAGCTCACCGCGCGCCAGCATGGGCTTGAGCAGGTTGCCCGCGTCCATGGAGCCTTCGGTCTTGCCAGCGCCCACAATGGTATGAAGCTCGTCGATGAAGAGCAGAATCTTACCTTCGCTCTTTTTGATCTCGGCCAGCACCGCCTTGAGACGCTCTTCAAATTCGCCACGGTACTTCGCGCCAGCGATCAGGCTGCCCATATCCAGGCAGAATACCGTGCGGTCTTTCAGGGAATCAGGCACGTCGCCGCGCACAATGCGCTGGGCCAGTCCCTCGGCAATGGCCGTTTTGCCCACGCCGGGCTCACCGATCAGCACAGGGTTATTCTTGGTCTTACGGGTAAGAATGCGGATAACGCAGCGAATTTCGTTGTCACGGCCAATTACGGGGTCCAGCTTCTGATTGCGGGCCTCCGCAGTCAGATCCTGGCCATACTTGGCCAGCGCGTCATAGGTTTCCTCCGGGTTCTCACTGCTGACGCGCGCATTGCCGCGCACGCTCTGCAAGGCGGGCAAAAAGCTCTTTTCGTCGATCGCATACCCACGCCACAGGTCAGCCATGGCGCGCGTAGGCTTCTCCAACAGACCCAGGAAAAGGTGCTCAACGCTCAGATATTCATCCTTCATTCGCTGCGCGAGGTCACGCGCCGCGACCAGCGCCTTTTCCACATCATTGGAAATATAGATTTTGTCGGGTTCCCGTCCGCCGCCCGTCACCTTGGGCAGGCGGGCAATCATCGTCTCCAGGCGGGAAGCGATCTCCTGCGGCCGCTTGCCCATCTTGGTCAAAAGCTGCGGGATCAGCCCCTGCGCGTCCGAAAGAAGCGCGTAAGCCAGATGCTCCTGGGTAACCTCCTGATTCTGGTATTCAATGGTTAACTGCTGCGCGGCGGCCAGCGCCTCGCGGCTTTTCTCCGTAAACTGTTGATTGGTCATATCAAATGCCTCCTTTTTTCAGGGGGATAAAAAGTGGATTTTTGAAGATCAAGGATTATTGACTATCTTTGACCTTCTTTTGTAGTATAGCACGCTTTTGGCGCTTGTCAATAGGGTAAACAAAAAAAGTTGGACGCATGCAAAAAAAAGCGCGGCGCTGAAAGCACCGCGTATCCACAGCATTACGTTGATTGGTCCTTGCCCACGACCTCCCGTGCGATATAAATAGGCCGTTTTTTGGTTTCCAGATAGGTCTTGCTCAGATACTGTCCCAAAATGCCCACGCAGAACAGCTGAATGCCTCCCAGCAGCAAAATGATGCAGATGGTAGCCGGAAAACCCGCCACGGGATCGCCCCAGATAAGGGTTTTGAAGAAAAAGAACAAAATCAGGATAAAGGCGACCACGCAGAACAGCACGCCCACCACCGAGGCGATGGCCAGCGGGAAGGTGGAAAAGCCGATGATGCCGTCGATGGAATACAATAGCAGCTTCCAAAACGACCATTTCGTCTCGCCCGCCACGCGGGCGACATTTTCATATTCCAGCCATTTGGTGCGGTAGCCCACCCAGCTGAAGATGCCCTTTGAAAAGCGGCTGACCTCGTGCAGGCTCAGAATGCTCTCGACCATCTGACGGGTCATCATCCGAAAGTCGCGGGCGCCGTCCACGATTTCCGTCTTGGAAATGCGATTGATCAGCCGGTAGAACATTCTGGCAAAGAAGCTGCGCACCTTCGGTTCCCCCGCGCGGGTCACGCGGCGGGTCGCCACGCAGTCATATCCCTCCTGACGGATGCCCTGCAGCATCTGCGGAAGAAGCGAGGGAGGGTCCTGCAAATCCACGTCCATGATGACCACATACTCTCCCACCGATGCCTCCATACCCGCATACATGGCGCTCTCCTTGCCGAAATTGCGGGAAAAGGAGATATATTTCACCCGCGGATCCTGCTCGCGCAGGCGCTTGAGCGCATCCAGCGTTCCGTCGGTGCTGCCGTCGTCCACGAACCAGAATTCAAACGCCACATCCATCCCGGCCGTTTCCTTCAAAACTGCGCTGTAAAACAGAGGGATGGCTTCCTGCTCGTTCAGGCACGGCACCACGATGCTCAAGGTTTCCATCATCCCGCCTCCCTTCAGTCTTCCTGCGTATTCTCGTTAGGCGGAAAAGACAAGCTGGCAACAAACGCTTCAAGGTCCGCCCGGTCGCTCGCCAGCTCTGCCGCCGCCTGCTCGTCATAGAGATAAGCGGTATCTGCCGGAAGGAGCGTCCATACCTCGATCAGATCCGGACCATTGTAAAACGCGGCACATTGCGCTTCCAAAAGCGTCATATTCTCCTCCCCCACGGCGATATCCGTCCGGATGGTGAGGGCATCATATCCGAAAGCCGTATCCACATCCGCGCAGGAAGCGCTGTCGTTGATATAACTCACATCCTGCGCAATGCGTCCGGCGGCCTCCGGCCACAGCGCCAGCAGATCCTCCGCAGCGCCCGGTCCCGCGCCCGTCGTACAGCTGATACTGGCCAAAGCGCGGCCATAACGCATGCGCGCAATATATACGTCGCTCTGCCCATTGCTATCCAGCATCAGCGCATACATTTCCTCCAGCCCCTGGGGCACCTGAAAGCCGGTTGCCTCCGTAATATAAAGGAATTCCGATCCCTCCGGCATCTGGCAGGTAGCGAAGGTCTCCTCCTGCGCAAAGGCGGGAAATGCTGCCAGCAAGGCGCACAGCACGAGCAAAACCGCTTTCGACAAGCGCATGCTTCGGCCTCCTCTCTTTTGAACCATTGTAACATGCCGGGCCTCTTTTCGCAATCCGCCTTGTCAGCGGGGCAGGCTTTTGGTATACTGCGCACAGAACCTTCAAGGAGGCATGCCCCATGCGAATTGCCCTGGTCGCGGACCTGCACGGAAACCGTCCTGCCACTTTGGCCCTGGAGCGGGACCTTGCCCGGACGCAACCCGACCGGGTGCTGTGTCTGGGCGATATTGTAGGCAAAGGTCCCAGCAACGACTTTACCTTTGACTGGGCCATGCAGCACTGTGAAATCGTGCTGGGCGGCAACTGGGATTTCGGCGTCGGCAAAAAACAGTTTTCACCTGACCAGTACTATTGGGATCAGCTGGGGACCTCTCGCATGGAGCGGCTGTGCCGGCTTCCTTTGGAGTATGAGCTGGTCTTGAGCGGCCGGCGCATCCGTCTGTTTCATGGCCGTCCCCTGATGGAGAAGCTGATTCCCGTACAGGGCGACATCAGTTTGATTGAGCCGTTCTTTCAGGACGGCCAGGGGGGACGCTACGATGTCGTGGGCTATGCCGACGCACATCGTCAGGGCCTGCGGACCGTTACGCCCGGCGTGTTTTTTAACACCGGCAGCGTGGGCAATGCCATGGGCGTGCCCAAATGCTGCTATGCGCTGCTGGAAGGAGAGGAAGGTACACAGCCGGGCCCCTTTGAAATCCGCTTTCGCCAGCTGGACTATGACCGGGAACAGGCCGTGCGCGACGCGCTGGCCACGCCGCAGATTCCGCTCATCAGCGCCTATATTCATGAACTGAAAACCGGGATCTATTCCCGGCATCCCGTTTCCGGCAGCGCGGCATCCGCGCCCAATCCGTCCAAATGAAAAAACATTCGGCACCTGATAAGAAAATTTACAGGATAACAGGCTTTTTTTGCTTTGCAAGTCCTCAAATCAATTGACGGAAAGCCATATGGCAGGTACAATAGGCATAGGCAAAAGCCGGTGCGTTTCCATAAGCAAAGCGCCGCCGTAGCAAGGAGGGCGACATGTCGTTTTCGTCCGACGTAAAAAAGGAACTTTCAAACGTCAAGCCCGAAAAAAGCTGCTGCGCCCGAAGTGAGCTGGGCGGCCTGTACGCATCCATGGCCAGCCTGAATCTGCTGGGACGCGGACAGGTAAACGTGCAGTTTTCCTCCGAAAGCCTGGCTGTATGCCGCAGAGCTTACACGCTGCTTTCGCAGGCTCTACACATCGCCGCACAGATTCATTATGTTTCCAGCGCGCGCTTCGGCGGCAAGCGCAAATGCGTGCTCACGCTGGGCCCCATTCAATCCCCCGTGCTGCTGTGTGCCCTGGGCATGATGGAAAAAAACGAAGACGGCACCTATTCTCTCAAAGCAACCACGCCCAGGTTGCCTCTCACCCGCGGCTGTTGCATGCGGAGGCGCCATGACCAATCCGGAACAGGGCTATCATCTGGAAATTGCCTTCCGGGATGAAGAATCGCGCGTGATGCTGGCCAAATGCATGCAACGTCTGGGTCTGCCCATTCGCATCAGTGCGCGCCGTGAGCATTCTTATCTGTATCTGAAGCAGTCCGACCAGATCGTTACCCTGCTCACAGCCCTGGGCGCGCATACCAGCGTAATGCATATTGAGGACCTGCGCATACGGCGGCAGGTGCTGGAAACGGTTAATCGCGCAATGAATTGTGACAGCGCGAATCTTCAAAAGCAGATGGACGCTAGCCATCAGCAGCTTGAAGTCATTCAGCAGCTGATCCGCGAGGACCGGCTTTCCACCCTTCCGCCCTCTCTGCAACAGATCGCTCTTGCGCGGCTCAACGCGCCGGATGCCACGTTGGAACAGCTGGGTCAATCGCTGGACCCGCCCCTTGGAAAAAGCGGCGTTAACCATCGGATCCGGCGGCTGATGTCTTACTTTGATGATACTCATATTTCAGGAGGGATCCCCCATGATTAAAACCCAGGTCGATCTGCGCAATCATAATATTATCGGCCGAGAACGCGCAGCGCTGATTGCCAGTACTTCTTCTCGTTTTCAGTCCACCCTTACCCTGGAGCGCGACGGCATCGTGCTCAACCTCAAAAGCATGATCGGCCTTTTATCCCAGACCATTCCCAAGGACGGGCAGATTTGGGTCGTGGCGGACGGTGTGGATGAAAAGGACGCTACCGAAGCTGTGATGAAGGTTTTGCAGCTCTGACAGGTTGAAAACCCATGGGAAGGCTGTGGAAGATTCTCTTTTTTTCTTGCACAATCTCAATTTGCTTTTCCTTACCGGGTTTTCCACACCCTGTGGAAAGCATGGAAAAACGCGTTTTGAAACGCCTTTTGTCGAAAGGTTTTGCCCCTTGTGGGCAGGAAACACGGCTTTCAAGAGCGAAATGGTATCTTCATCCTCTGTCCATTTTGGACAAGGGCAAAAAAACAGTGGAAAGTTTCCGGAAAAGCAGTCTCTTTTCCATGGGTTTTCCAAAGGTTTTTTTGGTATGCTGCAAGCATGTAAAACCTTTTTCCACGGTTTCCACATCCCCTACTACTACTACTGAAATAAATATGCAACTACAACAACAATGGTTGTCGGAGGTCTCCAAAAATGAAGTTTGAATGTTCCGCACAAGAACTGCTCGCCGGCCTGATTAATGCCACGCGCGCGCTGAGCCCGCGTCCCGCCATGCAAATTCTTGAGGGCGTTTTGCTCAGCGCCCAGGAGGACGAAGTGGAGCTGATGTGTTCAGACGGGTCGCTGAGCATCAAAAGCCGGGTGAAAGCCAGTGTATCAGATCCCGGACAAGTGGTATTGCCCGGCCGTCTGCTCACGGAAATCGTGCGCAAGCTGCCGGAAGGAACGGTTCACTTTTCCATGAATGACCGGATGGTGGTTACCATCCGCTGCTGTCAGAGCCGCTCTACCATCACGGGAATGTCGCCTGCGGATTTTCCGCAGATGAAAGACCTGACCAATACGCACGCGCTGCATTTTCCCCAGAAGCGCCTTCGCGATATGATTTCGAAGGTTACGTTTGCCATTGCCCTTCAGGAAAGCCGCCAGGCGCTCACCGGCTGCCTGATGGAGGTGACAAGCGACGAACTGCGCCTGGTGGGCCTGGACGGGTTCAGGCTTGCGCTTCAGCGCATGCACGATCAATTTGTTCTTCCCGACGGGGTGGACAAAGTGACGGCGATCATTCCCGGCCGTGTCATGAATGAAATTGCTCATATCATGGAAGACGACGACGGCATGGCCACCTTCCATCTGGACAGCACCCATCTGATGGCTGTGATGGGCGATACCACGCTGGTCACCAGTCTGCTGGCCGGGGAATACATCAACTACCGTCAGATTTTGCCCACGTCCTGGCTTACGCGCGTGACCGTGAAACGGCGCGAGCTGCAAGACGCCATTGAACGTGCCAGCCTGATGGCCAAGGAAGGCAAAAACAATCTCATTCGCATGAAGGCGACGCAGGATAACTTGAAAATCACCTCCATGAGCGAGCTGGGCGACGTGCTGGAGGATCTGGATGCTCATTTGGAGGGAGAGGACATCGAAATTGCCTTCAACGCCCGCTACATCAGCGACGTGATCAAAAATGTGGATGAGGAATGCTGTACCCTGTGCATGAATACCAATGTCAGCCCCTGCGTGATTTCTCCTCTGGAGGGAGACAACTATCTTTATTTGGTGCTGCCGGTTCGCGTGTACAACTGACAGATTTCCAAATAGATACATGTTCGGTTTTTTGT